>ERZ869979.199-NODE-199-length-18054-cov-5.672860_pt1 | contig 18054 bp, 21 predicted proteins | sample MGYA00521269_ERZ869979 | MGnify/ENA primary metagenome ERZ869979 (study PRJEB32232, sample SAMN07284974) | human gut metagenome | biome: human-associated habitat; material: feces | host: Homo sapiens | place: Tanzania | collected 2014-04-05 ... | reverse complement strand
GCCGAACCATTGCCAAAACTATTGTATGGCTGCGGATCAAGAGAACGAATCCACCCCGCGAATCTTCCGCCATACGCTCCTTTTGGAGAAGGATAGCGGCGGCACCAATCCAGCAGGCTTTCCTGATAGCTTCGCCCGTTCAGTATCGCATCGGCTACCGCTACCGTACAGATGGTATCATCGGTGAAGTCGCATCCCCCACCGAACATCTCGAAATCATAATCAAACGTATTGTTGAACTCATATTTTGAGCCAGCAATATCTCCTATAATTGCTCCTAGCATAAGCTGTAGTCATTTAATCCGTCATGTAATACCATCCGAGTCCTGGGTATTTATCACCAAATTTGCCAATGTTTATATCACCCATGAAATACATTTCACTTTCCGTAAAACCACTAAAAGTACCATTTTTTATAGCCTCTTCTTCGTTTTCAAAACGATTCATTAGCTCGTCAAATCTTTTTCTGTCCTCTTCAGTAAATCCTCTTATTTCATCCGATTCTTCCACATTCCAAGTTATGCAATTCAAAGCACCTCCTTGCTTGATTATTTCTTCGCAATTAAATTGGTGGATGTCACAGGATGGATAATAGCCTTGTATCTGCTTGAGGGCTTGGTCATCTTCTTCGATGTTGATTGCAGGTAAGATGATAGTATTTCCAACTTGCAAAAAATTGATATAAGCCCAATTACGCTTGTCTGGCTTTTTTACATCATAATGCAACATCTCTACATGAACATGTTTGCTCAGTCTTCTTTCTACTTCTGTAGCAAAGTCTTTGTCGTAATCCACGTAATTTGTCAGGAGAACATTTTCAGAATCAATGGGTCTGACAATTCCATCCGCATGTCCGTATTTCTCGCACTTATCCCAAGGAATCATAATGACCTTGCATTGGAATAGGTTCTCGAGTTCCGTATGTATCTCTGATGGATTGTAGTTCGGATTCTCGTGGTATACTTTTTCTGTCATGATGGCGAAATCGGCTCCCTTTACTACATTGCCGCCATCTATAACTAAGTCCGTCTTCTTGCTTGGAAAAAGATACATCGACTTACACGCTTTGTCAGGATTTGTAATGTATTTTTTATCTGACTCTCTTTTGGTAAGATAGTCAGGGTAATAGCGATATTGCACGAATTCATCTGTTTCTATCTGGATAGGCATATAGTCGCGGCACCAAATGTCGGCAGTGTTTCCGATAAATCTCCACTTAATATCATTCTCGTTCAAGCAAGCTGTGAACTTGTCGAAGAATTTGGGATAGCTTTTCTTCAACCATGTGGAAAGAAAAACAACATATGTTCTGTCATCTGTAATCATATTGTAAATCTATAGTTTGCTGTTAAGTACTTATTAAATTCTATAACTAATTCATCTTGTGTGCTACCAGAATCGTTGTCGCAATAATTGTTGGCTAAAATTGAGGCAACTTTATCTTTTGTCGTTTTTGAGGCAGACTTTAAGTTTACCCGATGGCTGCTTTTGATATGAGATGTGTCATTGTGTTTTTCCAAAATTATTCTTGGAAAGTCGTCGGGATTGCCAAATGCATCAAACTTGTCGAAGAGTTCTTCGCAAACTTTCATAGGTCCGTTTAGTTTGTACTTCTCTTCTTGATGGTCTGAAAAACAGTCTATATGCTTTATGCCACGGATAAGTATGCCACCAAAAGCGGAATCACTTGTCAAACACGGCATCAGTTTACCAGTTGAAGCCTTTTCTCTCATGGGCACATTGCTTTCAAAAGAAAGGTCTACACCGCTTGAGTGAAAGAACCATTCTCCTGCTTTGCTATTGCGTGGATAGGTTATAATATCTTGATGGGTAGGGCAATAGAAGTAAAATTCGATGTCTGTTAGTCTGTACTTCTTATTGCCTTTCAGAATAGCTACATCGTGAAGAAGAATACTTGCCAAATGTTGAAACTTCTTTTCGATACAGTTGCCATCTAATAGCCATTTTTGCTGTAACAGATTTCTTAAATCATTTATGCTATTTGTTTCTTTCATGCTTATTATTTAATTTGAAGTTTGTCTGAAAACTTTTTTATTGTTAATAGTACGGCTATTCTATCACCTCCCAGAAACTCTCCGGAAGGCTGATGTTCTTCATCCTTTTTGCACTCTCAAACAATGGGGCGATGTCTTCGGCTTCGAAGCCGGCGATGCCGCAACCTATTGGAGTTACCAGGAAATGTAGCTCTTGATGATGCTTGGCATAGGCGATGAATTCCTCCACGTATGGACGGATGGTTTCCACGCCGCCCTGCATCGTAGGAATGGCATAACTCTGACCTTGCAAGCCTACACCCTTGCCCATGACGGCACCGAAATGTAATCGGGCTATGCGTGCCGCACCACCACCATGCATGCCAGCCAGATTGCTGCCAAATACAAATATCTCGTTCTCCTTCAAAGAATCAATCCAGCGAGGAGTGATTCTTCCCTTCTTCATATCTTCCATATTCTTATTATTAAATATGTTATTGCTAATATCAGCCGATTCCTCGCAGCACATTCTCGCAGCCATCATGCTCGGCATCGACATCTTAGGAGCACTTGAAACGGATGCGTCTTCGTCGCCGAACGACAGATAGCTTCTGTATTCCGAAGCATCGAAGTATTTCTTGAAATAAGGAATCACCACATCGTGCATCATCTTCTGACAACGCTGGGTGACGGCGGAGGCGGTCATGCCCAACTGCATGGCTACGTCCTTGCCCCGGAATCCCTCGATGTAGAGCATCTTCAGGATGATGCTGTTCTTGCTGTCCCTGCCATAATAAAGATTGCCGATCTCTTCTATCGTTTGATAAAGTTCATGCTCAAACTGGTTGTCGCTTATATCAAACTTCATCTTGCGGCTTTCCTGTCGCGCCTCGAAACTCTCAAATCGATGTTCCTTCTTCACTTCCTTCAATTTATCCAGCAAGAGGAATCGGAAACCATTCACCATCCAGGTTTTGAGCGACATGCTCGGCTTCCTGTCCTCCAAAGGCTTGAAGTCATGCTCGCAGAGATAGAGATAGTATTCGTGAGCTAATGAATAAAAGTCCATGCCCGGTTTTGATTGCAGGTTGTAACGCTTGTCGTAGATGCAATAAGCCACCCGGCAGTATCCGTAGTAATACTCCCTTACTATTCTTGCATCAGCATCCTTGAAGCCTTGAAGAATCTCATCATCAGACAGTTGTGAGAGATCAGACTTCCTTGAAAAATCCTTTTCTTTCCCCATATCGTTTCGATATTCTAATTTGTTTGCAAATATATACTTTTTCTTTGAGAAATAGGAGTTTTTGCTCCAGTTTTCTTTTTTACATAGTATTAAAAGAAAAAAGTAGGGAGAAAATTAAGCTGATATCGAAAAAAATGAGGATTTTTACAGCGTATATCAGAAAATAAAGATAAAAATAAGCAGATACAGGGAAAACTTTCAGAAAAAATGAAATCCATAAGAAAATGTTGATTTTAACATCCTCTTATGGATTTCATGACTGTTTACCATTTATGAATGATGCAAGAAGCATCAGGTTATGCATGATGTAAGAGCATCAGAAAATTATGCCAGAACATAAAGTTTCTTTTTGCCGTTGGATACAATTCTTATCGGATTTTTCTTGTTTGCAACAAAGGCATCGAGTTCTGCTTCCGCCATCGTACTGTTCATTCCCGTCATCTTGCAGTATTTAGATACGGTGAGTGTCTTGTTGTTGCGCAAATACGCCAAAGCCATTTCCAGACGATCTTTCTTGCTCAGGCGGTTGCTGATATGTGTAGTCACGGCTGGACGGGTTACTACTGTCGTGACGATAGGTCTGTAATATCCACCGTAATGATGGAAATGTCCGTAGTGTCTGTATTGTGCGAAAGTTGTAGTACCTACCAATGCCATCATAGCGATGAGCATTCCTTTCTTGATGTTATTTGTCGTCTTCATAATCTTTTCTCCTTTTATTACTTGATTTATTTATAACCTATTGTTTTATTTATAAGCCTACTGGATTGATAGTAGGTCCTGACGTCCTTTCGTGAAGTTCGAACTCTTGTTTGATGAACGTTACGATTATATGACCTTGAGAAAAATGAGAAGTAAAAAATGGGGGTCCTAAAAAAGCAGAAAAAGTCACATGAAATATGGAGGGAACTATGCATACCAAAAAAACTCTCTGTTTTTTACTTTTTGCGAAAAGCTGGGTCATTAATTCATAAATAAAAATGTAAAATGAGATGAGTTATGAAAAGAGTTATCAATTATTTATTTGTTCTGGCAGCGATGTCCTGCAGTCTTACTTCTTGTAATAGTAGTGATGATGATTTAGAAAATGAGTCTATCGTCCCGCCTCAGGAAACGGTGACGATTACGGATACAAGAAAATCTATAGCCACAGAGATGCTGACGATTCCTTATCATGAACTTGCATTTTCTGCCTCTGGAAATACAGAGAAACCTTGTCTGGTCATCTATCTTCATGGTGGAACCAGCAGTGGTGATGATAATGAAAAGCAGATGGAGGAAGCTGGTATAGATTCTATATCCAATTACCTGAAAGCGCATCAGAAGAATGCCGTCTTTCTGATTCCTCAATGTCCTAACCGTCAGTATTGGATAGGCCCTGCCAAAAATGTACTTGGCGAGTTGATAGATCTGTATGTAGCTGATGGTAAGGTCGATGCAAAGCAGATTTATCTTTTTGGCGGTTCTATGGGTGGAACTGGTACTTGGGGTATGCTTGCTGCCTATCCGAATCTGTTTGCAGCTGCGATGCCTGTCGCTGGCGATCCTACGAAAGCGGGGGAATACAACAGTAATACTCCCGTATTTACAGTGATGGGTACAGAGGATGATCTCATGGATATGTTTACTGCAGAGAGTTTCGTGGAACAGTTGAAAGCTCAGAATGTGGATGCTCGAATAGAGATAGAGGAAGGATGGACCCATGAGATGACCTGTATCGAGAGTTATACGACCTCAAGACTCGATTGGGTGTTTTCACACAAACATAATTAATTAACAATGATGAATATGAATTTATTAAGAAAATCTTTAATCATGCTGGCCTTTGCTCTGGTGAGCATTTCTGCGATGGCAGAACAGTTCTGCTATCTTACTTTTGAAACGAAAGACGGGGCAAAGGCTTCCGTAGCAATTGAGACTCTCACAATGACTATCAGTGGCACAACACTGGTAGCAGGTGATCAGACATTTGTTTTGGACAATCTGAGTAAAATGTATTTTTCAGTTTCTGATGAAACCACAACAACAGGCATCAGACAGCTGGAAAACATGGATGCGAAGGAGATACTTGCCATCTATGATTTGCAGGGACATCTCGTATCCGGAAATCAGTTGAAAAAAGGAGTATATATTGTAAAGACAAAAGGTGGAACTTTTAAAATAGCATCAAGATGAAAAAGATATTTTTTGCACTTTCTGTATTCGTACTGTCCATGCCAGCGATGGCGCAAACCCTAAATGTGAAGGTGGGCAGCGTAAGTTATCTGTTTCCTGCCGAGAAGGTGGGCGAAATGAACTATGAGAATGGGAGCAAACTGACGGTGCTGAATCAGATATTTACGCTGGATGATATCAACAACATGGCTGTAAACCCAACCGGTGATGATGGTAGCACAGTACGTGTTTCCTTCAATCAGACAACCGGCAGTCTGGAGTCAGACAAGCAAGTTTATATCCAGACCGCCCAGACCGCTTCCGACGAACTGGGGTATGACAAGGAGTCCAACAAGTCTCTGTTTGAAAAATCTCTTGGAGGTATCTGTCTCAATTTCAAGATGTCAGGCATCGACCATGTAGAAATAGAAAGTGTAGATGGTTATCCTCTGGCAGGAAACCAGGACCAGAGCATTCTCACCTTCAAGGCTCCGGAAGGAGAAACTTTTGCTTCTGGTAAGAATTATTATGTCACGACTTTCCCTTGTGATGTAAGTGGTGGCTATCGCCTCTCGGTTTATAAAGACGGATTGGTGGCTTCCTTCTTCGGTGTGCATCAAACTATCGAAGCAGGACAGTTTATCTCTCCTCTCGACCTTGATGAAAGCGAACTGGAATTTGATTCTCCGGATGCTCCGCTGGTAGAAGAAGAGCGTCCGGAACTGGATAATAAGACCAAGTTGCTCCTGAGAGAATACAAGAAAAATCCTTGTCTGGATACCTATAATGCACTTTACGAGCAGATGGGCGTACGCTATGACAAAGTGGTGGCACGAAAGAAAGCAAAGTTGCGTGAACTGGAACGTGAGGCGCATCATCAGTATCTCATTGATGAGATGCAGGGTATCGTAGATGAGATGGTAGTAAACCGTGAAGAGCGTCTGTACCAGCGTTTCTTGAGTCTGGTTGACTCCCGTACAGATGATGATCCTACCGATGAATGGCTTGTGCTCAAAGGTGCTACAGAAGAGAATGCCTATATAGGCTATGCTCCTGTTACCAATGCAGAATATGCTGTTTTCAATCCGGATTTCACTTATGCCGAAGGTCAGGAACGCTACCCAGTGGTAAATGTAAGTTATGATGAGGCGATGGCTTATTGTGATTGGCTCAGTTCCCGTGATGAGGCTCATCAGTATCGTCTCCCTTCAGAATATGAATGGATTCTGGCAGCAGGTCATATGCCGAAGGATGTGAACATGAATGCCAATTTCGTGGAGAGCGGATTGACTCCAGTGGATGCATACGCCGGTTCGGTAGGCAACTGCGGTGGTATTGATTTCTGGGGCAACAGCTGGGAATGGACTTCTACCACGAATGCTTCCGGACAATACCTTGTAAAAGGTGGCAGTTGGGATTCCAGCCGTGATGCCTGCCGCAGCGAGTATTGCGATGATGCACGTGATGGTGCGGGCAGATATGCCAATGTCGGTTTCCGTGTTGTAAGAATAGATAGGTAGTTGCTGATACTTTTTTATAAAAAAAGTGTATCCTGCTTTTTACTTTTCTGCTTTTCTGAGGTCATATAATCGTAACGTTCAAGAAAATAAACGAATATGAGTATAAATGACAATGTCATCATCGACACGCTGAAGGAATCTCCTGAGAGAGGATTCAGAATACTGATGATGAAATATCAGGAGCCTCTCTACTGGCACATCCGAAGACTTGTAGTGTCTCATGATGATGCTCAGGATGCAGCTCAGGAAACTTTCGTGAGAATCTACCGTTCGTTCGACCAGTATCGTGGTGACTGCTCATTCCGAAGCTGGATTTACCGCATCGCTACCAATGAGGCATTGCGCCTCATCAGTAAGAGGAGACAAGAGGTCGTCTCGCTGGAGTCGGCTGCCACGGGAGTCCAATTCATCGCTGGCGATAATGATGTAGATTATGCCGACCAGGTGGCGGTAAAACTGCAGAAGGCGATTCTCACGCTTCCACCCAAGCAGCAGTTGGCGTTCAACCTGCGATATTACGATGAACTCTCTTTCAAAGAGATTGCCCGCATCGCAGATTCCACGCCTTCCAGCATCAAGGCAAGCTATCATTTTGCCAAAGAGAAAATCGTGAAGTACATGAATTCAAACGATTAGGTGAGAGTTCTGGAAAGTTTTTTAACGGATTTCAAAAAGTAAGAATATGGATACAAAATTTGATTTCAATAAAACCGAGAAATTTGATTTCGACAAGGTGGGTAAGCGAATGCCTTACTCTACTCCCGAAGGTTTCTTCAAGGAAATGGAAGCGAATATTCTGGAGACGGTGAAGGGTGATACTCCGCAACCGCTTAAGACAGAACAGAAAAAGCGACCTCTGATGAGGGTCATGTGGACGGCTGTATTGGCAGTGGCTGCATCGGTGGCAGTACTTCTGGTGCTTCATATCGACTTCTCTGCGCCTCATCCTTCTCAGCCATCTCAGACAGAACAAGAACTCCAGGCGGTGGATCAGGCTTTTGCCCAGTTGTCAGCTGCCGATCAGGCTTATCTTTTAGATGTTTATCAGGAGGATGTTTTTCTGAATAATTAAATATGTCTCTCAAATAATATCAGGGATCTCTTTCATATAATGGATAGATGTTTCCTGTTTTCTAAAAAAACAGATTCAATATAATTTAAAAAGATTAAGTATGAAAAGAATTGTAAGTATTTTGATGATGATGGTCGCTATGATGACTATTACAATCAGTGCTTCTGCACAGGCTCCTAATCAGAAACAGCGCATTTCGCGTGAACAGTTGGCAGAAAAGCAGGCGCTGCATATAGCGCACGACTTGGCTTTCGATGAGAAAACCACAGCTCAATTTATCGACACCTATACTGCGTGTCAGAAGGAAATCTGGGCGCTGGGTCCTCGTATTCGCCACAATAAGAAAGGTTCTGAGGCTCAGAGTGAGCAGGATATTAAGCAGCGTTTCGAGATGAGTGAGAAGATTCTCAACATCCGTCAGAAGTATTACCAGAAGTATTCGCAGTTTCTGACCCAACAGCAGATACAGCGGGTCTATGAGATTGAGAAAAATATGATGAAGCGCTTTGCTCAGCATGCAAAGGGTGGCAAAGGACAGCCGGGAATGCGCAGTCCTCGTAGTCGCAGATAAATAAAGAAGGTTTGTTAATACAGAAGTAGTTCGAATAAATAGGCTGGTACTCGTGAGAGCATCAGCCTATTTCGTGTGATGACTTTCCCATGCCAGTATCAGTCCTACGACTCCCGAGTAACTCTTTCTTCCTTCCGCTACATGATTGCCACGCAGGTAAAGATCGAAGATGAAATCCTGAGCTGCATCGAGTGCCTTGCATCGCTTGCTGATCCAATACTGGCGGTCGCTTCTTGCCAACTGGATGATTTCTGGTCGGATGTATTTCAGGAATTTCTCTCCTTCTTTCTCGCCTAAAATATCGAAGACATTGCGGAGTACGTGGAAGAAAATGTGGTAATATCCGCTGAACTTCACTGCTTTGTCGGATGAGGCTGTGCATACGATGTAACTGTAGAAGTTTGCCTCTCCCTCGTTGGCAATACCGAGTAAGTGGGCAAACTCGTGGGCATAGATGGCAGGATAGTCGTGCGGACGGATGTCGCCATTCAGGGTGAACTCGCAGAAGAAAGGCCCCATGCTGCCTGTTACGCCCGACATCGAACTCAGTGGAGTGAAGAGCATGGTCTTGGCATGAGGATGCTGGTTGAATGGAGCATTGATTCCTTCCTTGGCTCCGATTTCGTTGTAACCTTTCAGAACTGCATCCCGCACCCGATTCTTCAATCCATCATCCACCATACCATTGAATTGACTTTCCCTTTGGTCGTCGAACGCTGTTTCTTCACTCTTCACTCTTCGTTCTTCACTTAAATAGTTGATGCTGTCAGCATATCTGTAGGCGAACTCCCGAAATTTGGCTTCAGATACTTCCACAGGCTTCATGCCCGTTCTGCAGTAGATATTCGGCTGCGAGTAGTTCAGTCCCCAGGCTATATAAAACCAGGCATATACCCACAGCAGATATTCGGCTACTCTTCCGAAAACTACCTTCTTCTTGGGATAGCAGCCTCTCTTTGCAGCAAGAAAAAAGAACCGCTTGGCCAGTTGTTTCCTCCATTTTATTTCGTAGATGGGATAGAAAAAGCCCCAGACTATGCTGAGAGCGATGAAAATATCGCCAACGGCAAAGGGGAAAAGTCCGGAGATGGGAGAGAGAAGAGAGCCGATTATCGGATAGATACGGGTGGTGTAGATGAATCCCCATAAAGGAATCAACTTCGTAAGGGTGATGAGGCAGAGCAACACCAGCAATAGCCAGTGGCGCCATTTCAATCGTCTGATAGGCAATGAATAGAAACGTATCATGTAGCTGATTTTTATTTTTTCTGCAAAGTTACAAAAGTATTCGGAATCCTTGACATAACTTGCTTGTTTTTTTCGTATATTTGCAATCGTAGAACAGATTATTAACTTAAAGAAATGGGAGGGCCGATTATGAAACGTACATTGGAAGCATTCGAGGCCAACAACCTTGAGTTTGAGAACGTCTATAATGAAGACGATGAGCGCAGAGAATATAATTCAATATGGTACACTTAAGCAGGTCCCTGCTAACTTGTAAGAAAGTATTGGATTATCAATGATAGGATAATAGATTTGAAAGAAAGACTATGTTGAAGTTGAGACTTGCACCAACTGATACATAGTCTTTTTCTTTTTCCTATTTCCCCTTCTGCTTTTTCATTTGTTGAGGCTTCTTTCTTCCGCTTCCTCTTTCCCCATTTCTTTATTTCTCAAAGTGCTGGTAATCCTTGCTGTATTTCCAGTCGCCACCCCATCTGAATCCTTTTTGCTTGAAGAGGCGGTAGCAGAGGTCGCCTTTCCGAATCATGTACACATGTTTCTTGCTGCGGTCGAGATAGGGACGGGCTGTAGCAGGTTCTACCACTTCCTTGCCGTTTTTGAGTCGTTTGTGGTAAGGATTGTAGAGCGTGTTGATGTCGATGGCAAGTCCCCTGCCGTGCTTTGAAACGGTGTGGGTATGTGAGATGAATCGGAAATTGAAACTGGAGGAGTTATTATCCCGCATCGCCCGTTCGTCATCAGCATCCCAATAGTCGATGAGCCGCATCCGTTCTATCGGATATTTGGCATCATAGAGCTTGCGGAGAATGTCGAGCACATCGGCAGCTATCGTTCTGTTTACCACCATCTCTCCCACGATGTTTCTGCCGTCCTTATCCACATGGAGGCATCTCAAATATCGCAGTTCACTTCTTGCCACGCTACAATTCTTCTTGTATGTCTTTCCCTGCATCAACTGGAATATTTTGTCAGGTATAGGAGAAACAGAGAAGAAATGCGCCTCGCCCAGTTTCCTAATGGTTGCCGCAGAAACGGTTTCCCCCGGGTTTTGAGCCTTCAGTGAGAGGCAGGATAACAGGAGGAGTAGAAGACATATTTCAGCCGATAAAATGTTCTTTTTCGTTTTCTTCATTCTGAGTTCGTTTTGAAAGTTAATATTTCCAATCCTTCGATTGATGGCGCAAAGTTACACATATTTTCCGAGTTACTTATCCCTTTTGATGCTTTTCTATCCTTTTTGATGCTTTTCTATGCTTTTCTATCCCTTTTGATGCTTTTCTCCCAAAGAAGTGTGTTTGGAAACAAGTCATTTGGCACCAGTAAACAAGTCATTTAGGACCAGTAAACAAGTCATTTAGGACTCGTAAACAAGTCATTTAAGACTCGTAAACAAGTCATTTCGCTCCTGCAAATAGGTTGTTTCTGAAAAGCATAAAGTTTTACAAGATTTTCAAAAGGTGACGGTGACACCTATTTTTCATCTTTTTTTTTATGCATTGGAGACACTACCCTCCAATTTGGATGTCTCCCTCTGATTATCAATCTTTTATCTATTTTCGCGCGGTAAGTCATAAAAAAAAGAATATATAAAAGTGTCACCTGTCACCGTTTTCTGCCGAGCCTTTTATTGGAGCCAGTTTGTTGGGTGACACCTGTGACACGAGTTTTCAGTTTTTTTGTGGAGGGGTCTGTCACCCCTGTCACCCATCGGTATTGCGAAAAAATTGGAAAAATTGGTGGTTTTTAGAAAGATTTGCATGAAAATTTCTCAGCTGAGTAGCAGTTTTTCGCCAAAATTTGTTATCTTTGCAAAAGAAATTTGCATTTTATTTCAAGAACATTTAGCTGATAAAAATATGATTAAAATAATAGAATCATTGGAACTTACTTCTGAAGGAGTAAGATTGGGAAATAAACAAAAAGTTCATCTGAGGCAAGGTGATCTTGATGGAGCATGCGCTGTATATTCCTTGATGATGTACTTGATTATATTGAGAATCTTCACGTATAAACAAGTTACTGAAGGTAATAATATTAAACGTTCTACTTCTAAGGGTCGTATTATCAGAAATTTCCTTGAAGGGCAAAATGGACTTATCAGAAAAGGCCTTGGGTTTGCTGATGATATTAAGACCGGACTACAATATGCTGCAAAAAGCATTGTAGATTGTAATTATATTTCTAATCGTCAAGAGACATTGATAACGCTGAAGGAATGCATTGATAATAATAAACCATTGATGATAGGGGTTGACTATAATAAGACCGATGGACATGCTCTGTTGGCAATAGGGTATGAAACAAGAAATGACAAGATAATTAAAATATTTTGTTTAGATCCTGGTAGTGATATCGGTGCGACATCTTATTGGAATGCAGTCATTTCTCTTGATGAATATTCCAACACCAAGTACCGGGATTCTTATTTTACGGCAAATGGGAACATCAAGAAAGTCTCGCTAACGGATGCTATAAAAATAGAAAAAAATAACACCTAAATTTTCTGATACTGAGCGACGCTTAATCAAATTATTGAGGTTGTAATTAAAAAAACAGTTGAAATGTTTGGTGAATTCAGATTTAAGTTGTATTTTTGCAATGAGATTAAACTATAGGCTTATGGTACATGTAAATGAAACGATTGTAATAAAGAGTTCTTCTCCCAAAATGGCAGAATGGGTAAAGAAGTTGAAGGCTCATAAGGCTGTGCAGCTTGAGAAACTGCGCAACACAGAAAAGTGCGATTTTGAATTTAAGTTCTGATGAAAGAAGCAGTATATTCATTCTCTAATAGTGAAGGAGATAAATTTTATCTTCGCTTAGCTGCGGATAGCGAATTGTTTCTTTCTAAAGAAATGAATTCTTTTTTGGTAGAAAAGGATTTTGAATTATGGGGTATTTATCTTGAAAGATCGGGTAATGTCCAAAAGGTTACACCTATGAAACTCTTGAATAAGGTTTCGCAATTGATAGCTACATTTTTCATTGGTCATCCTAATGCCATATTATATTATCAATGTGATGATATTTCAGAGGTTCCTATGAGCTTTAAGAAAAAAGAAACTGGAATGTTGGTGCAGGAATATCGTAATCGACTATTTACGAGTATGTTTGAAAAAATAGTCAGAAAGTTAAATGTCTCAGTTATAGATACTCCTATTTATATAGATGCATGTGGTAACGATGTGTACATACATTTAATGTCGCGCGAGATACATGCGGAAATAGCAAAGATTATTAGTAAGGATATTCATCAGGGCTTTGATAAATAAGCCTTAGTGAATGTCCTTGTTTTAGTATCCAATAAATAAAATCCCTTTCAAAGGTAATTTGATTCTATTTGTAATATACATTGTTTCTAAGAACGGATAGATTCTTTCAAAATCATTGTGATTGCGATAAATATTTCTCACTGCAATCACTAAGTATTCCACGCTAAACATCATAGAAGCTTCGAAAATATCCTTTAAGAATTGGTGGTTTTCAGTGGCCCTGCCAGCTTCTACCTCGATAACAATTTTCCTGTCTGCACTAATGGCATCTGCATAAAAATGTTTGTCTATGCGGTTATTTTCCGACTTTCATGAAAATGCTTGACCAGCTGAAAAATGCGGGTTATGTGGTGCATTATCAATTGATGAATGCGATGGATTATCGTGTGCCACAAGAGCGCTATCGCGTATTTGTAATAGGTATAAGAAGGGATATTAATGTTAATTATCAATTTCCGGAACCTGATATTTCTTGTTTCATAACCTTGCGCCAGGCAATAGGTGAAATAACTGAAGAACCTAGAAAATATATTTCGGAACCTGTGATTGACGAATATGATCAATGGTTGAGCCATGATGTCTATATGGGACCATTTGATGATAGATATATGGCAAGAAACCGGGTACGTGGATGAGCAGTTGCGTATGTCATTGGGAAATAAACTCTATTATGTGAGGGCTGGTTTAAGGGCAGGAGCCATGCTGTTTTCTCTAGGCATGAAAGCTCCTCATTATCTCTTTCTCCACAAGAAGGGGTCCTATATTCTGCTTATCTTAAAGGAAGTAGAACCTAAATTGGTATCTGCTGAGTTTTTGGAGAATCTAGGATTTCGTCCTTCTGGGGATCAATATTGGATATTTGAAATATTGGATGTTGAGGCAGAGGAAAGAACGGAAAACATGAAGAATTATATTGCGCAGCATGGAGGAATGAAAATGAAACCTTATGTTTTAAAGATGTAAATTTCAATGGCAATGCCTAAATTAAATTAAAGTTTGTTCGCCTTATTTCCTCCAATATTCTCCATCATATTGATTTTTTTGCTTTCAGATTTGCATTTTTCAAAAATTAATCGTACTTTTGCCCTCGAAGACGCAATAGTGCGTTAACAACATACATCATACAAATATTATGGCGAAATACATCAACCCATTTACCGACTGGGGCTTTAAGCGATTGTTCGGTCAGGAGTTCAGCAAGGATTTGCTGATAAGTTTCTTAAACGATTTGTTCGAGGGGGAATTTCAAGTCAGGAATGTCTCCTTCAAGGACAAAGAGCAGTTGGCTGATTCCAAGGATTTGCGAGGCTGCATATACGATGTCTATTGCGAGACAGACGAGGGCAAGCATTTCATTGTGGAGATGCAGAACAACTGGACGGTTAATTTCGTTAATCGTACGTTGTGTTATGCCAGCAAGGCTATTACCAATCAGCGTGAGAAAGAAAAGTCCAAGGACAAGCCTTCATTTTATGAGCTGGTTCCTGTATATGTAATCAGTTTTATGAATTTCTCTCCTCATGTCGGAGAAGAGATCAGTCAGTTTAAATCTGATGTGATGCTGAGGGAGAAAAATAGCGAAGAGCCTTTCACAGACAAGCTTCGCTTCATCTATTTGAATCTTCCGTATTTCACAAAGAGGGCGGAGGAATGTGTAACAGATTTTGAAAAGTGGATTTACGTATTGATGCATATGACAACATTAGAAAGAATTCCATTTGAGACGCAGAAGAAGATCTTCAAGCGTTTGGCTGAAGTGGCTGACAGCCGCTGCTTGAGCAAGGAGGAAATGGAAAAATATGAAGAGAGCCAGCGCCAGGTTGATAATTACAACCTGGGAATGTATAGTGCCTGGCTGGAAGGAAATGAGAAGGGGATTAAGCAAGGAATAAAGCAAGGGATAGAGCAAGGAATAGAACAGGGTGAACTTGCTAAAAGTCTTGATGTTGCAAAGAATCTCCTTGCATTAAGTATGCCAGTAAGTCAAATTATGCAAGTTACAGGTTTGACTAAAGAACAAATAAGCAGGTTGCTGGTTAAATGATAATGATTTGGAGATTGTAGATACTTATAGCGTAAGGAGATAGAGGGGTATCTGGAAGAGTTGGGATTGGTATAAGTGCTACGTACATACGTATAATGGATTAGTGATTATGGCAGATAAGAATAGCATACCGCAGTTTGTGAATAGCGAATCTTTCATGGCAGACAAAAACTATGTTAATTGGTTGTCTGATTTGAAGAAACGCTTCCGCATGTCACAGCTTAAGGCTGCTGTCAAAGTGAATACGGAAATGCTCAAATTCTATTGGAGTTTGGGCGAGGACATTTGTGAGAAGCAGAAACAATATAAGTGGGGCGCAAACTTCATGAAAAGGTTGAGTCTTGACTTGCGTGCGGAATTTCCACAGGCAGAGGGTTTTTCTGTTGTCAACTTGTACTATATTAAACGTTGGTTCGTTTTTTATTCCTCGAATAAAGACTTTTTTTACCAGGCTGGTAAAAAAATACAAGAGGTGGAAAATTCATCAATCCCAATGCCGGAAATCTTGAATAGTGTGCCATGGAGACACCAAACTGTAATAGTATCCAAATGTGAAGACGTCGGAACAGCTTCGTTTTATCTTCAAAAGGTGCTTGCTGAAAACATGAGCCGTACGGAGTTAGTACATGCTATTGAATCCAAACTTTACGAGCGTACAGGCAAGGCATTGAATAACTTTGATGTTACACTGCCACAACCGCAAAACGCATTGGCAACAGAAATTGTAAAAGATCCTTATAAGTTGGATTTCTTCTCATTGCCGAGCAAGTTTAGCGAAACGGACTTGGAGAATAAGTTGGCTACCAATATTACTCGTTTTCTCTTGGAACTGGGTAAGGGCTTTGCGTATGTAGGTCGGCAGATGGAACTTGATACGCCAAGTGGTAAGTCTTACTTCCCGGACATGGTGTTCTATCATACTCGGCTGAAATGTTATGTGGTGGTAGAGTTGAAGATTGTAGACTTTATGCCTGAGTTTATTGGCAAACTGAATTTCTACGTTTCGGCTGCTGACGAGTTGCTTAAAGGTGAAGGAGATAATCCAAGCATTGGCATTCTTCTTTGCAAGGACAAAGATTCGTCTGTTGTAGAATGGTCTCTGCGTGTCATAACCACTCCGTTAGGTGTAGCAAGTTATCAGCTGCAAGAGGTCTATGAACGGACTATGCTTGAATTAAAACAGGAAGCCTCCGAAAAAGAGTAAGAACGTTTGAAATCTGCCACAAGTTGTGGAAGAAATTGTCTACCAAGTTGATGGATTATTGAAAAAGGTATAGAATATGGCAGGAAATATGACATTGGCAGGAAACAGCGAGTTCAAAAGTTGGGTTTCGCAGTTGAAGAAAGATATACGCCATGCACAGGTTAAGGCGGCAATCAAGGTTAACTCAGAATTGCTCCGTCTTTATTGGCGTATGGGTGCAGACATCTGTGAAAAGCAGAAATCTGCATCTTGGGGCGATGGCTGGCTCAAAGAATTGAGCCGTGAACTTATGGCGGAGTTTCCAAATATGAAAGGGCTTTCATACAGGAATCTACAATACATTAGACAATGGTATCTCTTTTATAATCAAGGAAATATAATTGTGCAACAAGTTGTTGCACAATTACAAAAAGGACATGGGCAACAACCTGTTGCACAAATAAACGAGGACGTATTCTTCTCCGTTCCTTGGGGGCATCATCTGTATATCATATCGCAATGTAAGGATGTTTACCGTGCTGTGTTCTATCTGAATAAGACCGTAGAAAATGGTTGGAGTCGTGCTGTTCTGCTTAATTTCCTTGATACTAATCTGTATGAGCGACAGGGAAAGGCTGTGAATAACTTTAACAAGCTGCTGGCGGATTCTCAAAGCGAATTAGCAGCACAAACGTTGAAAGACCCTTATAATTTCGATTTCCTCACACTTGACGGTGAGTATCGGGAGCGAGAATTGGAGCAAGGACTTACCAAAAATGTAACACGCTTTTTGCTTGAATTGGGTACAGGTTTTGCTTTTGTTGGAAGTCAAGTTCCTCTACAAGTAGGGGAAGATACTGTATATCCCGACTTGCTTTTCTATCACTTGGAACTGCGCTGTTATGTTGTCGTAGAACTGAAGATTACAAAATTCAAAGCAGAACATTTGGGACAGTTGGGGATGTATATAAGTGCTGTAAATCATATAAAAAAGAAGCCTACTGACAACCCTACAATTGGATTGCTTATCTGCAAAACCAAGAATAACGTGATGGCTCAATACGCTCTTGAAGCAACAAATCAGCCAATCGGCATCTCTGAATATCAACTGTCAAAGCTCATGTCAGAAGACATACAAAGCCAGTTGCCTACAATCGAAGATATTGAAGCAACGCTTTCTGATATAAAGGAGACTAAGGATTGATACGTAAGATATCAATATGAAAAGCCTACGGCTGCGGATTGCGTATCTTCATAACGCCTAACGGACCATAGCGCCTTAACGGACCCAAACTCTCTGTCTCAATCATGCGGTTCAAAGTAACCTCCAGTGTTTGGGTGATTCCTCTTTCTTTACAAAATAGGATGGATGGAGAAGGAGAGGAGAAGGATTGAGAGAGCGTTACAGTTGTGACAGTTGTGACAGTTGTGACAGTTTTCAGCGGAGGGGTATATGAACTCGGGCTGCTTTCAAATTGTTATTATTATATTTAACTTATTATATATATAACTATATATATAATAAGTTGCCTCTAAAGAGTGGGAGGTGGGGGTAGGCGCTGAAAACTGTCACAACTGTCACAACTGTCACACTTTTGGGGTTGAGGAAGGTGGAAGCATTGGTGGATGATTTCTTGCTTCCTGCTGTTTTCGGGATGAGAAAGCATAGAGAAACTTTTTACATCACATAGTTTTCTCGCCCGATAAATTATGAGTTGGCAAGATTAACCGGATGTGTTCGAAGTGTTAA
>ERZ869979.198-NODE-198-length-18068-cov-4.350898_pt1 | contig 18068 bp, 13 predicted proteins | sample MGYA00521269_ERZ869979 | MGnify/ENA primary metagenome ERZ869979 (study PRJEB32232, sample SAMN07284974) | human gut metagenome | biome: human-associated habitat; material: feces | host: Homo sapiens | place: Tanzania | collected 2014-04-05 ... | reverse complement strand
AGCTGCCGGATGTGCGGCAGCCAAAAAGGGGTGTATGGAACAATGAAACAAAAATGGACTGCAGCGCTGCTGGCGGGCTGCCTGCTGGCGGCCCTGGTGCTGACCGGCTGCACCGGTGCCAAAACGGCCAGCCGGCTGCGCCTTGGCGTGGCCGGAGAGGGCGGTGTGTACCATGCCTTTGGCGAGGCTTACGCAGCGCTGGAAAATGAAACGCAGAACGGGACCGTAGAACCCAGAACCACCGCCGGTTCTACTGCAAACTTGCGGCTGCTGCTGGGCGAATACCTGCAGCTGGCCATTGCACAGGCCGACCTGGTGCAGGATGCCTACAACCAAACCGGCATTTTTGCCGAGGAAGAGGGCCGCAGCTTTGGGGCTGTGGCGGCGCTGTACCCGGAAGCCTGCCAGGTGATCGTGCGGGAAGATGCAGACATCCAGACCGTGGAGGACCTGCAGGGCAGGACGGTGAGCATTGGCGCGGAGGAATCCGGTTCGGAGCAGAATGCGCGGCAGATCCTGGCAGCCTACGGCCTGAACGATAAGCTGGTGAACACCGTGAACCTGAACTACGAGGACGCTGCCGCACAGCTCAGGGCAGGAAAGATCGATGCCATGCTGATCACCTCCGGTGCACCCAGCACCGTGGTGGCCGAACTGGCAGGCGAGTGCGGCATTCGCCTGCTGAATGTGGACGGTGCGGCAGCACAGCGGCTGCAGAGCGCTTACAGCGCCTACAACACGGTCACGCTGCCGGCAGGCACCTATCCCGGCCAGACGGAGGAAGTGCACACCGTGGGCGTGAAAGCCGTTCTGCTGGCCAGCGAAACACTGCCGGACAAGCAGGTGCAGGCGCTGACCGAACTGCTGTTTGCAAACCGCGAAGCCCTGAGCCGGCAGCTGGGCGTTGCACTGGACCCGGAAGTCGATGCAGTAGAGGGCGTGGGCATTCCGTTCCACAAGGGGGCTGCGGCGTACTATAAAACGGTGGGCATCACGGTAGAATGAGCCGCCGGGAAACTGAGGGAAAGAAATGAAGATCGAATTGGATATGTATCAGACACTGGCACTGGCGGTGCTGGTGCTGATGCTGGGCAAGTTTTTGCGGGAACGGGTGCGCCTGCTGGAAAAATTCTGCATCCCGGCACCGGTCATTGGCGGCGTGCTGTTTGCCATTTTTACCTGCATCTGCTATGTGACCGGTGTGGCGGAGTTTGCATTTGATGACACGCTCAAGGAAGTGTGCATGGTCATGTTCTTCACCTCGGTGGGCTTTCAGGCCAACCTCAAGGTGCTGAAAAGCGGCGGCAGGAGCCTGCTCCTGTTTCTGGGGCTGGTCGTTCTGCTGATCGTCAGCCAGAATTTTCTGGGCGTGGAGCTGGCCAGAATGCTGGGGCTCAGCCCGCTGGTGGGTCTGTGTACCGGCTCCATCCCCATGGTCGGCGGCCACGGCACAGCCGGTGCCTTTGGCCCGGTGATGGAGGGCATGGGCGTGAACGGCGCGGCCACCATCTGCACGGCAGCGGCGACCTACGGCCTGATCGCAGGCAGCATGATGGGCGGCCCCATCGGGAAGCTGCTGATCGAGCACCATCATCTGCTGGATACCGTCGTTCCCGAGGACGACAGCCTGCTGGTGGAGGAAGAGATCAAGCATGAGCGGCACGCCAGCCTGTATCCGTCGGCGGTGTTCCAGCTCATCATCGCCATTGGCATCGGCACCCTGCTGTCGGATCTGTTGTCACTGACGGGCATGACCTTCCCCATCTACATCGGGGCGATGATCGCAGCCGCCTGCATTCGGAACATTGGCGAGTACAGCGGGCGGTTTACCACCTATATGGGCGAGATCAACGACATCGGCGGCATCAGCCTGTCGCTCTTCCTCGGCATGGCGATGATTACCCTGAAGCTCTGGCAGCTGGCCGACCTTGCCGGCCCGCTGCTGGTGCTGCTGCTGGGGCAGACGCTGCTGATGCTGGTCTACGTTGTGGTCGTGGTCTTCAACCTCATGGGGCGGGATTACGATGCAGCGGTCATCGTCGCGGGCGTCTGCGGCTTTGGTATGGGCGCGACGCCCAACGCCATGGCGAATATGCAGGTGGTCTGCGAAAAGTATGCCCCCTCGGTCAAGGCCTATCTGCTGATCCCGCTGGTCGGCAGTCTGTTTGCGGATTTCCTGAACAGCCTTGTGATCACCCTTTTCCTCAACCTGCTCTAAGGAGGACAGCATGAAGATCCGGCACCATCTGCGGAAATGGCTCCGCGAGAAGCACTGGAAAGACTGGGAGCATTTTGCCAAGGCCGAGCACGCGGAGCACTTTGTGGACGGGGATCTGGCGTTCCCCGAGTACCACACCGGCAAAGTGCAGCACACCGACCCGGCCGAACACTCCGAGGAAAGCATCCGCTACGAGAACGTGGCGATCCCGGAAGTCCACATTCCGCAGAAAAAGAGGTAACAAAAATCCCCTTCGCAGCCGTGCAGCAGCGAAGGGGATTGCTTTTGTTCTGGAAACTCGCAGGATCAAACCGGACTGCCAAGGGTTCCCCTCAGTAGGGAAGCTGGCATCGCGGAGCAATGACGGAGAGGTTTACAGCAGAACGTATTTCAGGATGAACAGAACGGTCAGCACATACATCAGGGGGCTGATCTTCTTCTCCTTGGCCTTGCCGGTGATGAGGTTGAGCAGGGTCCAGGAGATGACGCCGATGGCGATGCCCTCGGAGATGCTGTAAGCGGTGGGCATGGCCAGAATGGTCAGGAAGGCGGGGATGCCCTCTGCCGGGTCGTCGAACTCGATCTTCAGGGCGGAACCCATCATGTAGAAGCCCACGATGATCAGAGCCGGAGCGGTGGCGAAGGAGGGGATGGTCAGGAACAGGGGGCTGAACACGACCGCCAGCAGGAAGAGCAGACCGGTGGTCATGCTGGTCAGACCGGTGCGGCCGCCCTCGGTGACGCCGGAAGCACTCTCGACGAAGGTGGTGGTGGTGGAAGTGCCCAGCACCGCACCGGCACAGGTGGCGATGGAGTCGGCCATCAGAGCACCCTTGATGTGGGGCAGCTTGCCCTCTTCATCCAGCATATCGGCCTTGGAAGCAACGCCGATCAGGGTGCCGAGGGTATCAAACAGATCCACGAACAGGAAGGAGAACATGACGGCGAAGAAGTTCAGGATGCCCACGCCGGAGAAATCGGTCTTGAACACCTGACCAAAGGTTTTGCCGAGGGCGGAGAAGTCGAAGCTGACGAACGCGGTGGGGATGACGGAGTACATCCCGGCGTCCGGGTTGGGGATGTAAAGGCCGGTCAGTTCGCAGACCATGCCCAGTACCCATGTGATGAGGATGCCGTACAGGATGCCGCCCTTGACCTTCTTGACCAGCAGGATGGCGGTGATGAGCACGCCGACCAGTGCGAGGATGGCACCGATGCCGATGCTGTGGAAGGTCTCGCCCTTGAAGTGCTGGTAGGTGACGAGGGTGGAGTCGCTGTTGACGATCAGCTTGGCGTTCTGCAGACCGACAAAGGCGACGAACAGGCCGATGCCGACGCTGACCGCGCTTTTCAGAGTCATGGGGATGGCGTTGAAGATGGCCTCACGCACATTGGTCAGGGAGAGGACGATGAAGATGATGCCCTCCACGAACACCGCCATCAGAGCCAGCTGCCAGCTGTAGCCCATCGTCAGGACGACGGTGTAAGAGAAATAGGCGTTCAGACCCATGCCGGGGGCCAGTGCGAACGGGTAGTTGGCCAGCAGAGCCATCAGCGCGGTGCCGACGAAAGAGGCCAGCGAGGTGGCGATCAGGACGGCGTTTGCGTCCATGCCGGAGGCCGACAGGATGTTGGGGTTGACTGCAAGGATGTAAGCCATGGTCATAAAGGTCGTGATACCGGCCATGATCTCGGTCTTGACATCGGTGTGGTTCTCTTTCAGATGAAAGACTTTTTCGAGCATGAAAGTTCCTCCTCATTTGCTTCATCAAAACAGTTCCCGCCGCCTGTGCAGCAGCGGGAAACCGAACAGCTCCTATTCTAACACGAACGGAACAAAACTGTCCATGGTAAAGACACAGAAAATTCACGTTTTTGTAAAAATTTCTTTTATAAGTCCGACTTTTCACAACACATTTTCCACTCTTTTCCGGGAATCTCCCCGGTTTCCGGAAGATTCGGATGCTTGACTTCCGGCGGGGTGTGTGGTATGATGAACACATTAATAAACGGAAGAAATTCGGCAAACCTGATGTGAGTCAGGGACGCAAAGTTAGGAGCCTTTTGCATCTCCCTCCCGGGGCAGAAACTGCAGAAGGTAGTTCGGCTGCAATGGGTACTCTCTTTTTCCCGGGGGGGGGGTACTGTTGCGGCTTTTTTTACACAGATGCGTGTAAAACAGACGGCTTTTGACATCGGCCGGGAAGGGTGCAATATGACACTGAGCGAAACTTACGACAAAATGGGCGGGGATTACAAGGATGTGATCGGGCGGTTTTACAGCGCGGATCTGATCGAGCGGTTCCTGAAGAAATTTCCGGACGACCCGAGTTATCGCAATCTCTGCGAGGCGTTTGCACAGAACGATGTCAAAGCGGCGTTCTGCGCGGCGCACACCCTGAAAGGCATCTGCCAGAATCTGGCCATCGCAAACCTCGCCCAGCCGCTCTGCACCATGACCGAGCTGCTGCGTGCGGAACGGCTGGAGGAAGCCCGCGCCCTGCTGCCCGAAGTGCAGGCGCAGTATGGCATCACGGCAGAGGCCATCCGGGAATACAGCGAACACCCGGAAACGTGAAACGGGATCCAGAGCCTTTCCCGACAAAGAAGATCGAACGGACGCTCCACGGCGGTACAGCCGGAGGCGTCCGTTTTTTGTTGGAGTTTGTGTACAAAGCGGGGGAAAGCCGCGCTGCATGGCCTATAAACGAAAACGGATTTTTCAATAAAACGGTAAAATTGCGGGGAATTCATGCAATGTGATTGATTTTTGAAAGAGATTGTGCTATTCTTGTATTTAAGAATTGCTATTACATCTCAACACAACACAATAAAGCAGCAGACGGAGGAACCGCCCGGAAACAACCGACTGACGTGCTCCTGCTCTTGTCTATGTTGTCGTCGCTGCTGTGGATCATCGAGAAGCAAAGGAGCATCTCCATGCCCGACCAAAATACGATCCAGTTGACCCATCAGCAGGCGGAGGAAGAAATGGCCTGTTACCGCAAGGTGTACGATGTGGTGCGGCTCCTGACCAAAGAAACGCTGGAAAAGGAGCCGTGCTCGCCCCCATGGAAGGACGAGCACCCCTGCACCCGCTGCATCAGCCGGGAAGCGTTGATCGACAAGAGCCAGAAAAACAAGCTGGAAGCGACCAACGGACGGGTGTACTATGCCACTTCGCGGTATGTGGAAGTGGACGGCGTGCCCAGCGTGATCGAGATGGTGCAGGCCGTGAACGGCTGCCTGAACCGGGAGCTCGTCACCGACCGGCGGATCTATACCGACCCGCTGACCGGCGCGTACAACCGCCGCTATTATGAGGACAACCTGCGCCACAAGTTCCTGACGGCGGGCGTTGCCATGATCGATCTGGACAATTTCAAGTTCTGCAACGACACCTACGGCCATCAGGCCGGCGACAAGGTGCTGGAGACCGTGGCCGCCGTCATCCAGAAAAACATCCGGGGCACGGATTTTCTGGTGCGGTACGGCGGCGATGAGCTGCTGCTGGTGCTGCCCGACATCCCCCGGGATCAGTTTATCCGCAAGCTGGCGATCATCAACAAAAATTTGAACATGACCATCGTGCCCGGCTACGAGCGGATCCGGCTTTCGGCCAGCATCGGCGGGGTGCTGTCGGCGGGCGTCACGGTGGAAGAGGCTGTGCGGCAGGCCGACCGGCGGATGTATCAGGCCAAGCGGCGGAAAAACGCCGTCGTCACCGACGACACCGGCCTGTTCGACCAGACCTCTGCCGAACCGACCAAGCCCATGGTGCTGGTGGTGGACGACGCGGCGATGAACCGCGAGATCCTGCGGGCAATTCTGATCAAAAATTTCCAGATCGTAGAGGCATCCAGCGGCGCGGAGTGTATGCGGCAGCTGGAACTCCACGGCAGCGAGATCGCACTGGTGCTGCTGGACATCGTGATGCCGGACATGGATGGGTTTGAGGTGCTGGCGTGGATGAACAGCCACGGCCTGCTGGAAGAGATCCCGGTCATCGTGATCTCCGGCGAGGACTCCAATACCATGGCCTACCGTGCCTATGAGCTGGGGGCAGTGGACTACATCAGCCGCCCCTTCGATGCGCGGGTGGTGCAGCGGCGGGTGTCCAACACCATCCGCCTCTTCGCCAAGCAGCGGAAGCTGAGCACCATGGTGGCGCAGCAGTTCTACGAGCGGGAGAAAAACGACCAGATCATGATCGGCATCCTCAGTCAGGTGACGGCTACGCACAATGGCGAGGACGGCGAGCACGTCCAGCGGGTGCAGATCCTGACCGGGATCCTGCTGGAACGGCTGGTCCAGATCACCGACCGCTACGCCATCTCATCCGAAGAACGCGCCCTCATCACCACCGCGTCGGCCTTGCACGACATCGGCAAGATCGCGGTGAGCAGCAGCCTCCTGCGCAAAACCGAGCCGCTGACCGCCGAGGAAAAGCAGAAACTGCGCCAGCATCCCCTGCTGGGCGTGGCGGTGCTGAACCGCCTGCGGGAGTATCAGGATGAGCCGCTGGTCAAGATCGCGCGGGAGATCTGCCGCTGGCACCACGAGCGGTACAACGGCACGGGCTATCCCGACCGGCTGGAAGGGGAGCAGATCCCCATTTCGGCGCAGGTGGTGGGGCTTGCCAATGTTTACGACTGCCTGCTTACGGGCGGGCGCGGCAAGAACCCCCTCAGTTACGAGGAAGCGGTGGAGGTGCTGGAAAACGATGCCAGCGGTGCCTTTAATCCGCTGCTGCTGCGCTGCCTGAGCGACGTGCGAGTCCGCATCCGGGATGAGCTGGAGGCGTTTCATCCCACGCCGAAAAAGCCGGATGCGCTGCAGCCCCCGGCAGAGGCTGCGGACCCCCAATGATGACGCGTTGAAGGCGTTTGCGGCCGAACCGAACCGGCCGAACGAAAACAAGATCCATGATCCCGGTTTCGCGGCCGTGTGCTGCGCAGCCGGGATCTTTTTGCGCTTGCGGGGGCGGAAAACCCCAGAAACCGCGCTGTTTTTGCAGGATAAGTCATACTATTACGAAAAAATGGACAAAATGATGGCGTTTCCGCTTGCATGGGTCGGGCAGCTATGGTAAAATGCACCGGAATGCGAAATATACACACAACTGAATTATGACGAATGAGGAGACAATTATGGAAAAAAGCAAGAATAGCGGTGCAGCACTGGCCCGCAAAATGGCTGTCTCGCTGGTTTGCGGTCTGGCAGCTGGTCTGGCCTTTATGCTTCTGCGGGAGAAGCTGATCGCTTCCGGCAACAGCGGCATGTGGCAGACCATCAACGATCTGCTGTTTCAGGACATCACGGCCGAAGGTGCCGAGCGTGCCTTTGGCATCTTCTACATCATCGGGCAGCTGTTCATCAAGGCGTTGCAGCTGGTCATCATCCCGATGGTGTTTACCTCCATTTCGCTGGCCATTGGCAGCATTGCCGATACCCGCACGATGGGCCGCATCTCCGCAAAGACCCTCTTCTGGTTCCTGCTTTGCTCCTTCATGGCACTGGCACTGGCCAGCTGCGTGGGCTATGCAACCTATTCGATGGGGCTGTTCAACACCCACATCGAAGGTCTGACCGGCACCACCGGTTCCACGGGCTCCAACCCGCTGAACGTTGTCCTGAACGTCATCCCCTCCAACATCGTCACCGCCTTTGGCAGCAACAACGCGGTGCTGTCCTCCGTCTTCCTCGCCGTGGCCGTCGGCCTGAGCATGAACGTGCTGGGCGAGAGCCGCACCAGCACCCTGCGCCGTCTGCTGGGCGAGGTGAACGATGTGGTGGTCGTTTTCCTGAACTTCGTTGTCACCAACTTTGCGCCGTTTGCGGTCTTTGTGCTGCTGACCCGCACCTTCGCCATCTACGGCATTGATTACCTCAAGCCTGCGCTGGTGTATGTGGTGGTCACGGTGGTGCTGCTCCTCGTCTTTCTGCTGGTGGGCTACCCGCTGGTGATCGCCATCGGTGCCAAGCAGAACCCCATCACCTTCATCAAGAAGATCGCCAATGTTGCGGTCTTCGGCTTCTCCACTTCGTCCAGTGCAGCCACCCTGCCCCTGAACATCAAGGCCTGCACCGAGGATTTCGGCGTGGATGAGAGCATTGCCTCCTTTGTTCTGCCGCTGGGCATGACCATCAACATGGACGGCACCGCCATCATGCAGGTGGTTGCTACCGTCTTCATCGCAGGCTGCGCGGGCTACACCGTCACCCCCGCTCAGCTGGTGGTGGTCGCACTGCTGGCACTGCTGGCCTCGGTCGGCACCCCTGCCGCACCCGGTGCCGGTGCCGTCATCCTCTTCACCATCCTGTCCGGTGCGGGCTTTGTCAACGACAGCGCACTGCTGGCCTATTCGCTGATCCTCGCCATCAACCGCCCCATTGAGATGCTGGTCACCTCCCTGAACGTCGTCGGCGACGCAGTCGCAAGCATCTGCGTGGCCAAGAGCGAAGGTCTGCTGGATGAGAAAAAATTCAACGCATAATTGAAATTGAATTCGATATAACAAACAGGACGCTTCCGGAACATCGGAGGCGTCCTGTTTTTGCGTCACTGTTTCTGGAAATTCAAGGTCGTTGAACCCATATCGTTGGACAACGTGAGTTTACGGTTGCCGCTGGATTTAAAACGTTCGGAATAGTTCTTGCCGTCGATGCGCAGTGTACCAAAGTCGTTTGCAGCATCGACCCCATAATCCGAGAGAACGCCGTCCACAGTCAGTTCGATGGTTCCCGCGTCGGCATCGAGGTCGATTTTCTGCGCGCCGGTCAGCAGACCGACCTCGATATCTCCCATGTCATTGCTCACGGTGAAATCGTGGGCGTTGACATTTAGGATGGTGAGGTTTCCCATGCTGAGTTCGATGTCAGCAGTTTCGGCAGTCAGCGAAGAAACGGTAAAATTACCCATGTCAAGGTCAAAATCGGCGGTTCTGGTCGTCAGGTCATCCGCTGTGAAGCTGCCCATGTCCAGCTCGGCGGTCAGGTCTTTGACCTTGAGACTGCCAAGGCTGAGGTCGCCCATGTCGAGGGTAGCATCAAGCTTGTCCATCGCAAAGCCCTCGGGCAGGTAAATTGTCAGGATGAATTTCTTTTCCATGTCCTTCACATTGAAGTGGAAGCCCTTGGGTGCCTTGTAGTTGAAGTAGGAGCCGGAATCCTTGAAAACGAAGTCGTTCTCAAAGCGGTTGTCACGGTTTTTGTATTCAATGCGCGCGTCGGTCAGCCCTTTTTCGGGGATGAAATTCACATCGCCGATGTCCAGATCGAGGGTGAGTTTCTTCAGGCGGTCAAGACTGACGTGAAAGGAGGAGCTGGAATCCGCCGCGTTGTTCTCAACGGCGAGATTGCTGTAAGTCGGGGAGTTCGATGTGCCGGTTTCAAGGACGTTCGCTGTCGGGGTGACAACACGGCGGAACGGGAGATGGGCTCCGACAAAAGCGAGGCCAGCCACTGCCAGCAGGGTGCAGGCGGCAATCGGTGTCCAGTGGGAGCGGTGCTTTTTCACCGGACGCTTGGAGGAATGATCCGGTTCGATGGATGCAGAAGGAGCTTCCGCCGGAACAAAATCCTGATTTTCGAGGATCTTCTGAGCAACTTCTTCGGGGCTTCCCAGTTCGGCGATCGTCTCCGATTCCCGGGATTTTCCGGCGGCATCAAAATACTCGTCGTAATAGTCGAGAGCATCTCGCCGCTCCGTTTCGGACAGAGGGGCCAGAAGCTTCTCAAGAGACTTCATATATTCGGTTCGCGTCATAGTTGTCCTCCTCTATCGCAATTTTCATAAATAGAGCCTATCAAAACGGCATATTTGCGATATGCAGTTTGCGGATGTTGCTTGTGCATTAAAAACGCAAACTGCTATAAACTGCCAAAGGCTCCCCTACAAGGGGAGCTGTCTGCGAAGCAGACTGAGAGGTTGTACAAGATGCAGCTTTGACAATGCGATTTACGGTTTCGGTTCACCGTAGAGTGCGCTTCCTGCCGAAATCAACACATCCGGCTCCACTTTCAGACCCGTTTTCCGGTTCTTCTGCGCTTCCACCAGAAAAAGCCATGGGGCAGCGGCGGGGGTGTTCTTCACAAAGGCCAGCCGCTTGGGTTCCAGCCGGTGTGCCCGCAGCACGGCCAGCACCTCGGCCAGCCGCTCCGGGCGGTGGCAGAGCGAGAGCCGCCCGCCGTCCTTCAGCAGACGGAAGGCACAGGCGCAGACGTCCGCAAGGGTGCAGTCGGTCTCGTGGCGGGCGGTGGCGCGGGCGGCTGTGCTGCTCTGGGGCCCGGCGATGAAGTAGGGCGGGTTGCAGGCACAGAGATCAAACTGCCCTTCCCCTTCCCGGAAGGTGCGCAGGTCGGCGCAGAAGGGCGTGATGTGCTCCAGCTGCTGGGCGGCGACGGCCTCCGCCAGCAGGGTGCTGGCCTCCGGCTGCAGCTCCACGGCGGCACAGGGGCCGCGGTGCCCCCGGTCGTGCCATTCCAGCGAAACGATGCCGCAGCCCGAACACAGGTCTGCGGCCTTCTGCGCCCGCTTCGGCTCCGAAAACCGGGCCAGCAGCAGCGCGTCCGACCCAAACCGGTGGACGGCAGAGCAATAGACTTCTGTTTTATTATACAAAATCTCCGTAGAATGTTCCATATCCGAGCGGCGAATCCTTTTATAAAATATTGGGCTTGGAATTTGTCAAAATTTGTGCATGAAAGAAAAGCAGCAGACCCGCTTTTGACAGGTCTGCTGCTTTGATGTGCGTATTTCTGTGAAGAAACAGCTGATTATTCAGCAGTGATTGCACCAGTGGGGCAAGCACCCTCGCAAGCACCGCAATCGATGCAGCTATCAGCGTTCACAACTGCGACACCGTTCTCAACGGTAACAGCACCAACGGGGCAAGCACCCTCGCAAGCACCGCAGCCAACACATGCGTCAGAAACCTTGTGTGCCATAATAAAACTCTCCTTTATCTCTCGTGCGTCTTTTTTAGGTGGATGCCTGCCACTGCACGATTCCAGCAGATATCCCCGGAAATCTATCCTTGACTGCATTCTAACAAAGCAAAAATGAAAAGGCAAGACTAACCGTACCCCGCAGAAAGCTTTTTTTCATTTTTTGTGGGGTTGCACAAAAGCATGGGCTAACTTCTGGGGAAAATTGAAGGAGTTTTTTGGCAAAAATCACGAAGAAAAGTTAGTTTTGGCAGACTAACCCGAGAAATTCTCCGGAAATTTATTTCATAGTTATTTACTCGGCTTTTCCTTCCGGGCGCAGTTCGGGCAGGCGGCATCGGCACTGCCGTCGGCGTTGGCCGCGGCCACCACCGGGGCGGGGTTGCGCACACCGGAATAATCGTCGTCCGGGTCGGGGCGGCGGGGGGCGCGCTTGCCGCCGCTGATGTATTCGCAGACGCCCACCTTGTAGTAGCGGGGGGTCAGGGCCTCGGTGCCGCAGCGCACCCGCAGGTAGCCCGACACCGGGTTGACTTCCAGCACGGTGCCAAGGCCGTCCGGCGTGCGCACGGTGCTACCCACCATGGGCATGATGCTGTTCAGATACTCATACGCGCTTTCCTCGTAGGCGAGGCAGCACATCAGGCGGCCGCAGGCTCCGCTGATCTTGGTGGGGTTCAGGGAGAGCCCCTGCTCTTTGGCCATCTTGATGGACACGGGCTGGAAATCCTTCAGGAAGCGGGAGCAGCAGAAGGGCTGGCCGCAGATGCCGAGGCCGCCGATCATCTTGCTCTCGTCGCGCACGCCGATCTGCCGCAGCTCGATGCGGGTGTGGAAGATGCCGGCCAGATCCTTGACCAGCTCGCGGAAGTCCACGCGGCCATCGGCGGTGAAGTAGAACATGATCTTGGAGCGGTCGAGGGTGTACTCGGCTTCCACCAGCTTCATCTCAAGGCCGTGGCGGGCGATGCAGTCCTGACAGGTGCGGTAGGCACGCTTTTCGTCCTCCCGGTTCTGGCGCATCCGGCGGATGTCCACACTGTCGGCCATCCGGGTGATGGGCTTCAGAGCTTTGGGCACGGCGGCGTCGGCCAGCTCTTTCACGCCCTGCACCACCTCGCCGCACTCGATGCCGCGGGCGGTCTCGACGATGACATAATCACCGGTCTGGATCACGGCGTCGGCGGGATCGAAATAATAACTTTTTCCGTTTTCCTTGAAACGGACGGAGATCACTTTTTTCATAGCATTCCTCATCTGGATGCAGAACGCAAAGAACGTCTCTCTGCGCTTTCTGCAAACCGCTGTATCGGGAACAGGCTGCAAAGGAGCCTGATATTCCATCGTAAAATCCAGTATACCATAATCGCCGACGCATTTCCATGCAGAACAAAGAATTTGAAGCGAAACGACCGCAAAAATTCAAGAGAATGCGTGCGAAAACCATGAGAAAGAGAAAAATTCTGTTAAAGAATGTTTTTCCTCTATTGCGCCCCCTGCTTTCTCGTGTATAATAGGAATGTTAAAGCAACTCGGAAAATCCGCTGCGGAGTCAGACAAAGGCGGAAAAAAAGCGGGTCGTGGAGGAACACGACGGACAAGGAAACGGTAGAAAGATGGAAAAATTCAGTGTAAAAAAGCCGTTTACGGTGCTGGTTGCGGTCATCATGGTTCTGATGCTGGGCTTTGTGGCTCTGACCAAAATGCAGACGAACCTCCTGCCGGACGTCAGCACACCGTATCTGATGGTGGTCACGGTCTATCCCGGTGCAAGCCCGGAGCGCGTGGAGAGCGAAGTCTCCGACGTCATGGAAAACGCGCTGGGCACGGTATCGGGCGTTGAGACCATTACGGCAACTTCGGCAGAAAACTACAACCTTCTGCTGATGCAGTTCAACGAGGGCACCGACATGAACAGTGCGCTGGTCAAGGTGTCCAACAAGATCGACCAGACCACAGCCAGCCTGCCCAGCAGCTGCCTGACGCCGTCGATCATCGAGTATAACCTGAACATGAACGCGTTCATGACCGTGGCCGTCAGCCGCGAGGGAAGCGATGTGTACGCGCTGTCCGATTTTGTCAGCGACACGCTGGTGCCCTACGTCGAGCGCAAGGGCGGCGTGTCCAGCGTTTCCACCAACGGCCTGATCGAAAAACTGGTGCAGGTGCAGCTGAACCAGTCCAAGATCGACGTCATCAACGAAAGACTGCTGGAAGTCATTGACGTCCAGCTGGCAGAAGCCAAGGCGCAGCTGGACGATGCCGAGGCGCAGATCAACGCAGGCCGCAAGGAGTACGAAAAGCAGCTGAAGAATTTCGGCAACACCGTCTCCGATCAGGTCATGTCCCAGATGGGCACGCAGGTGGCGGATGCCGTCACCATCGTCCGGGATCAGGCGCAGGCTCTGCTGGAAAGCGTCAACCAGCTGATCGGCGTGGTGCAGGAGCCGGAGATCCAGCAGGCTCTCATCGAGGTCCGCGACGGCCTGCAGCACGTGATGGATCAGTTCAACGAGACCGGGATGCGGGATATCGACTCCCTGATCGAGATCGTGGCCGAGCTGCGCACCATCACCGATAAGCTGACCACAGCCCTGCAGCAGCTGCAGGCCCGCCTGAATGTGGAGACCGGCACCGAGGGCAGCACTGCCACCGATCTGGCCGACGACCTGCAGGTGCAGCAGAGCCTGAGCACCATCTACAAAACGCTGGAAAGCACCATCAAGGCCATGGACAATGTGCCCGACCTGATGAACTCCTTCTCGCAGGCATTGGGCAGCTATTCCTACCAGCAGCTGAATGCCTATATGCAGTTCAGCGAAGCCCGCGATATGCTGAACACCTATGAGACCCAGTTCAAGGAAGCCCAGCAGCAGTACGAGGACGCCAAGCAGAAGGCTCTTGCCAGTGCGGACGTGACCAAGATGCTGGATATTGATACGCTGGCACAGCTGATCTACGCCCAGAACTTCTCGATGCCCGCCGGTTATGTGGACGACAAGGACGGCAACTCGTGGCTGCTGAAGGTCGGCGAAGAGTACAACAGCGTGGAGGATATCGAGGGCGCGCTGCTGCTCCATGTGGACGGCTTCGGCGATGTCCGCCTCTCCGATGTGGCGGATGTGGAGATCATCGACAACGCAGAAGCCAGCTATACCCGCCTGAACGGGGAGCGCGCAGCCGTGCTGAAGATCTTCAAGAGCTCTTCTTCCAGTGCCAGCACCGTTTCGGACAACTGCCTTGAAGCGTTCCGCGAGCTGGAAGCCCAGTACGACGGCCTCCACGTCGTGGTTCTGTCCAATCAGGGCAACTACATCACCATCATCGTCAAGAGCATCCTGAGCAGCATGGCCATCGGTGCGGCACTCGCCATCATTGTGCTGGCCATCTTCCTCAAGGACATCAAGCCGACCCTCGTTGTCGGCATCAGCATCCCGCTCTCCGTCATCTTTGCCGTTGCTTTGATGTACTTCACCGGCTTGGATATGAACGTCATGACGCTGGCCGGCCTCTCCCTTGGCATTGGTATGCTGGTGGACAACTCGGTCGTCGTCATCGAAAACGTCTACCGCCTGCGCAGCCGCGGCATCCCGGCGGCCCGCGCCGCCGTGATGGGCACCCGGCAGGTCGGAATGTCCATCGTGGCCTCTACCCTGACCTCGGTCTGCGTATTCCTGCCGGTCATCTTCTCTTCCAGCATCGTCCGCAGCCTGCTGCAGCCCATGTCTCTGTGCATCGGCTACTGTCTGGCCGCTTCCCTGATCGTGGCCATGACCGTTGTTCCGGCAGCGTCGGCAACCGTCCTGAAAAAGGCGGAGCCGAAGAAGCTGGCGTGGTTTGAAAAGATCCAGAACGGTTACGGCAAGAGCCTTGCATGGTGCCTGCAGCACCGCGCTCTGCCGCTGGTGGCGGCCGTTGTGCTGCTGGTGTTCTGCGTCTGGCGGGTGGCTTCCATGGGCGTTGTCCTGCTGCCGACCATCACCAGCAACGAGGCCTCCATCACCCTCTCCACCGACGACAGCCTGAGCAAGGAGGACTCCTATGCAGTGGCCGGTCAGGTGGTCGAGGCCGTCATGGGGGTGGAGAATGTCGAAGAAGTCGGCATCACCACTGACACCAGTGTGATGGGTCTGGACATCAGCCAGCTGGGTCTGCCCAGTGCCATCACCAGTCTGCTGAACGCTGCCAACAGCTACGGCAGCTACCAGCTCAATGTCATGCTCAAGGAGGATCTGTCTTCCTCCGAGATCGAGGCCGCACGGCAGGCTCTTGTGGACGCCACCAGCGGCATCGAGCATTGCACGGCTTCCGTTGAGATCAGCGGAATGCAGGAGCTGACCAGCCAGCTGGCCAGCGGCCTGAGCGTCAAGGTCTATGGAGCCGACGCGGAGACCCTGAGCCAGCTGGGAGAAAAGGTCGTGGAGATGGTCAACGAGACCGAGGGCTTTGCCAATGCGACCACCGGCCTCGGCAACGGCGATTCCACCATCAACCTGCATATCGACCGGGATAAAGTCCGCTCCTACGGGCTGACGGTTGCGCAGGTCTATCAGCAGATCGCCGCCAAGCTGACCACCACCACCACGGCACAGACGCCGGTCGTCATCGACGGCACCAGCATGAATGTCCAGATCAGCGATAATCTGGATCCCGTGACCAAAGAAAACATGATGGATCTGACCTTCACGACCAGCGTGATGTCGGCAGACGGCACCACCGCCACCGGCACCTGTACGCTGGCAGATATGGCAACGTGGGTGGAGGGCACAGCCCCCGACTCCATCACCAGCGAGAACCAGACCCAGTTCATCACCGTCACAGCCGACACGCTGGAGGGCTACAACACCACCGTCCAGTCCCGTGTGCTGCAGAAAAAGCTGGAGGCCTTCGCTCAAACCAGCGAGATGCCGGAAGGCTGCTCCTTCTCCATGGGCGGCGAGTCCGATACCGTCAACTACATGGTCAATGAGATGGTGCAGTGGATGGCATTGGCACTGCCCTTTGTCTACCTCGTCATGGTGGCGCAGTTCCAGAGCCTGCTGTCTCCCTTCATCGTCCTGTTCACGGTGCCGCTGGCCTTCACCGGCGGCCTGCTGGGTCTGCTGGCGACCGGCCAGCAGCTGACCATGATCTCCCTGATGGGCTTCATCGTCCTGATGGGCACCGTCGTCAACAACGGTATCGTTTTCGTTGACGATCGGCAGCGATTTGGTTTCGAGCAGAGCATCAAAGGTGTTGTGTACATTGCGGCGGCGGGTCTCGTCCTCGGTATCCTCTGTGGTGAGAAGAATCTGCGCGGTGTTGATGCCGTATTCAGCGAAAATTTTGTCGTATACGTGCATCAGCTCGCACTGACCGACGGCGGCGGCAGCCTGCTTCATACGCAGCTCCTGCGGCCGCTCCGGCAGACGCATTTTGGCAGCGCCGACAGCGATGGCGCCGGATGAGACGAGCACCATCTCGTAGCCGCGGTTGTGCAGGTCTGCAATGCAGCGCACAAGACGCTCAATGCCGCGAATGTTCAGTTTGCCGGTCGGATAGGTAAGCGTCGAAGTGCCGACCTTGACCACGATGCGGCGCGCCTGACTCAGGTTCATCATAATGGGGAAATCTCCTTTGTAATCGTACGGTTTTGCTATACTGTTTTTCATTTTATCACGAAATGCCGCCGGATACAATTTCCAGTCGTGTGAATTTTCTGTGCAGGATGCACACGATGAGCGGATATTTGCGGATTGCATGGAATTTTTGCGCAAAAATACACGGAGAGCCCCAACAAACAGTTAACAAACCCGAACGGTCTGTGCTATAATACTACCATATGAAGAAATTCGCCCGCGGAATAGAAAGCGAAGCCGTGAGAGCGGACAATTGGAGGCAAGGGATTCCTATGAAAAACAGAGTCGAGGTCGTCATTGCCGGCAACCGGTTTACCATGACCGGCGAGCAGGATGAGGAATATATGACCAAGATCGCAGCGCTCGTGGACAACCGCGTGTGCAAGATCAAAGAAAGCGGTGCCAGCACGCTGCAGGCAGTGCTGCTGACAGCCTGCGATATTGCAGATAACTATGTACAGGCAGTCAAGGGCTCGGAAAATCTGCGCACGCAGATTTCCAAGTATCTCGATGAGAACAAGAATTTGTCTCGCGATCTGTCGGATGCACAGGAAGAAATTCGCAGTCTGGAACAGGCCGCGGAGGAAAAAGACAAAGAGATGACGGAAGTCAACCTGTACAAGGCGCGCATTGCAGAGCTGGAACAGTCTGTACAAAGCCTGCAGCAGGAAGCGGCGCAAAAGGATGCTTGTCAGGCTCGTGTCGAGGAACTGGAACGCGCACTGCATGAAACCAAACAGCAGGCTGCAGCGGCAAATACCGATGTAGAGACCCACAGCCGCCGTGCGACACAGCTGGAGGCAAAGCTGGATGAAACACAGAAGCAGATGCAGCAGGCAAATGCTGCGGCAGAGACCAGCGGCAAGCGTGTGTCCGAGCTGGAGAGCCAGCTGCGCGCAGCGCTGCAGCAGGTAGAGGACAGCAACAGCGGTGCGGAAAAGAACAGCCGCCGCGTTTCCGAGCTGGAGCAAAAGCTCAGCGAGACCCAGCAGCGCATGCAGAGTGCAAGCGAGGATGCGGAGTCGCACAGCCGCCGCATTCATGAGCTGGAACAGCAGCTGGTGGAAGCGGATGCCCGTCATACCAACGATCTGGAGCAGGCAGAGCGCATCGGTCAGGAATTGATTGCTCTGCGGGAAAAGACCGCGGACAGCGAAAAGACCCAGCAGCGTGTCGATGAGCTGGAAAAAGAACTGAACTCGACACAGCGTCAGCTCAGCGATGCAAGCGCACGCTTGGCGCGGTTGTTTAAGTGATGCAGAACAGAAAATTGCCGGAGCTGC
>ERZ869979.197-NODE-197-length-18120-cov-4.552957_pt1 | contig 18120 bp, 15 predicted proteins | sample MGYA00521269_ERZ869979 | MGnify/ENA primary metagenome ERZ869979 (study PRJEB32232, sample SAMN07284974) | human gut metagenome | biome: human-associated habitat; material: feces | host: Homo sapiens | place: Tanzania | collected 2014-04-05 ... | reverse complement strand
ACTTCCCAATCAGCTTTCCGGAGGCCAGCAGCAGAGAACTGCCATTGGCCGTGCCATTGTAAAAAATCCGGACATCCTGCTCTGCGACGAGCCTACCGGTGCTCTGGATTACAATACATCCAAGGAAATCCTCAAGCTGATCGAAACCGTCAACCATAAATACGGAAATACCATAGTCATGGTTACCCACAACGATGCCATCAAGGATATGGCAGACCGTGTGGTGAAACTTCGCGATGGTATGATCCGAAGAAACTACCAGAATGAGCAGAAAATTCCGGCAGCAGATCTGGAATGGTAAGGGGGTCATTATGAAGAGTCCTTTACGTAAACGTATCCCCAGGGAACTGAAAGGGGAATTTGGAAAATATCTGGTGGTTTTTCTGCTGATGGTACTGACTATTGGTTTTGTATCCGGCTTCCTGGTAGCCGATGGAAGTATGCTGAAGGCCTATGACGAAAGCTTTGACAAATATAACATCGAAAACGGAAATTTCCGTACTGCGGAAAAGATTTACAGTTCTCAGTGGAAGGACATTGAAGCTGCCGGTGTTAAGCTTTACGAGAACTACTATATAGAAGAAGATCTGGACAACGGAAGTACCATGCGTTTTTTTAAAAACCGTGAGAAGGTGAATAAGGTCTGCCTGATGAAGGGAGAAATGCCGTCAGGGCAGGGCGAGATCGCCATTGACCGTATGTATGCGGATAACAACAGTCTTAAGGTAGGAGATACCCTGACCAGAGGTGAAAAATCCTGGAAGATCACAGGCCTGGTGGCGCTTTCGGATTACAGTGCCCTGTTTCAGAATAATAACGATTCCATGTTTGATTCTGTAAAATTTGGTGTTGGAATCGTAACCCCGGAGGAATTTGAGACTCTGGATCAGGAAAAACTCCAGTACAATTATGCCTGGATCTACAATCAGCAGCCAAAAGACGAAAAAGAGGAGAAAAAGGTTTCCGAGGATCTCATGGAGGATATTGGAAACGTTGTGACCTTGGAGGCTTTTGTCCCACGTTATCTTAATCAGGCGATTATTTTTACCGGTGATGATATGGGCGGAGATAAGGCTATGGTTGTCATGCTTCTTTATATCGTGATTGTGATCATGGCTTTTGTGTTTGGAATCACCATCAGCAATACCATCCGGAAGGAAGCGGGCGTGATCGGCACCCTGCGTGCATCGGGCTATACCAGGCGGGAGCTGATTTTTCACTATATGACCCTTCCAGTTCTGGTAACACTGGCCGGTGCCCTGATTGGAAATATTCTTGGTTATACCGTTTTTAAAGGCGTGTGTGCAGGGATGTATTACGGAAGTTACAGTCTGCCCACCTATGTAACCGTATGGAATGCAGAGGCCTTTCTTCTGACAACGGTAGTTCCGATCATCATTATGATACTGATCAATTATGCAGTGCTCCGGTACCGTCTGCAGCTTTCGCCCCTTAAATTCCTGCGAAGGGATTTTTCCGGAAAAAAACAGAAACGGGCAGTGTATTTAAGTCCGAAGATAGGAATCTTTTCCAGGTTCCGCCTTCGTGTGATCTTTCAGAATGTGAGCAATTATCTGGTGCTGTTTGTTGGCGTTATTTTTGCCAATCTGCTGCTGTTTTTCGGAATGCTCCTGCCATCTGCCCTGGATCACTATCAGCTGGAAATCCAGTGGAACATGCTGGCAAAATATCAGTATATGCTCAGTGTTCCGGCAAGTGTTTCTTCAGGAAACAAGCTGGATGGCATGCTCTCTCTTCTGGAATATTATATGGATACCAGAACGGACAATAAAGATGCGGAAAAATTTTCTGCGTATTCTTTGAATACCATGCCTGGCAAATATAAAAGCGAGGAGATCGTGCTCTACGGTGTGGAGCCGGACAGCCAGTACATCCATGCAGATCTTTCGGGGGACGGTGTTTATATTTCCAGTGCCTATGCGGATAAATTCCGGATCAAAAAGGGCGATATTATAACCTTGAAGGAAAAATACGAGAAGGACGAGTATTCCTTTAAGGTAGATGGGATTTATGATTATACGGCAAGCCTCTGTGTATTTATGGAGCGGGATAAACTGAATGAGGTGTTTGATCTGGGCGATGATTATTTTGGGGGATATTTTTCTGATACGGAGATCAAGGATATCGATTCAAAATATATCGGTTCTGTCATCGACCTGGAATCTCTTACAAAAATATCCAGACAGCTGGATGTTTCCATGGGAGATATGATGGGAATGATGTATGGATTTTCTGTGATCATTTTTCTGGTGGTGATCTATCTGCTTTCCAAAGTCATTATTGAAAAAAATGCCCAGGCGATATCTATGACAAAGATTCTCGGCTATACCGATGGCGAAATCAGTCGGCTGTATATACTTTCCACTTCTCTTGTGGTGGTGATCTGCCTGCTGTTAAGCCTTCCTATTGAGCGGCAGATCATGGAAGTTCTGTTCCGCGAGATGATGCTTTCCAGCATCTCAGGCTGGATTACTATGTGGGTGGATCCGATGATCTATGTAAAAATGATGGCAATCGGAATCGCGACTTATGCAGTGGTAGCAGTGCTGGAATTTCGGAGAATCCGTCATGTGCCTATGGATGAAGCACTGAAAAATGTGGAATAATATAGGATAAGATCGGGAGTATATGTGGTTGAAAGTTGTCTGTGAATAACCGCATATATTCCTTAAATGTTCATAAATTTTCTGAAATACTGGAAATATTCCTGCAAACTTGTTATAATAATTCCATAATTCCCCATGGTGGGGATCATTCACACAGGAAATCAGGTGAGGAACATGGCAGGCAAAAAAAAGGACCCGTTATATAAAAGTTTCGGTTATGCGTTTCAGGGAATTTTTACCTGTATCCGCCAGGAAAGAAATATGAAGATCCACTGTACGGTGGCAGTTCTTGTGGTGATCGCAGGGCTGATCCTTGGAATTTCCGTGACGGAGTGGTGTATCTGCCTGGGACTGTTCGGAATGGTGATGGCGCTGGAACTGGTAAATACGGCAGTGGAAGCTGTGGTAGATCTTGTGACAGAAGAACGTCACCCTTTGGCAAAGATCGCCAAGGACACAGCAGCCGGAGCAGTACTGATCGCAGCGATCATGGCAGCGATTGTCGGGCTGATCATTTTTGTTCCGAAAGGGCTTGTTTTTCTGGGAATATGGTAGAAATCGATCAGGTACATGGAACGGCAGTGGCCGTTTTTAGGAAAGGAGAATTATTATGGAATTAGGTGAAGGACTGAAGAAAATCTTATTAGTAGGAATTGGTACAGCAGCAGTAACAGCAGAGAAATCCAAGGAGATCCTGGACGAGCTGGTTAAAAAAGGCGAGCTTACTGTTGAGCAGGGGAAGGTTCTCAATCAGGAACTGAAACATAACATCAAATCAACAGTTAAGACAGCAGCTGATTCTGTAAAGGAATCTGCAGCCAGAAAGAACGATCAGGAAGAGTTGAAAGCAACGATCTCCAAGCTTACACCGGAGCAGCTGGCAGCTGTAAAAGCACAGATCGAGAGCATGCAGGCTGAGGCGGCTAAGGAGAAAGAAGAAGCTTCTGAGGCAGCAGAAGAACCGGTTGAGGAAGTTGTTGCAGAGGAAGCTGCACCGGAAGCTCCTGTGGAGGCAGAAACGGTAGCAGAAGAAGCCGGGAGCGAAGAGCTGGCAGCAGAGTAATAAGAGATATCACAAAGAAAGCAGTAAATGGAGAAGTTTATGGGCGGAGAAGAACAGGAGAAGAAAGGGAACAGCGGATATGGAGAACGGCTGAGAGAGATCACAGCCGTTCTGAAAAAGCATGCCATTACCCGGGGTGTTTCTCCTGAGAAGCTCCGGCTCATACTGGAAGATCTGGGCCCAACTTATATTAAGTTGGGTCAGATTATGTCCCTGCGTTCCGATATTCTTCCCAAGAGATACTGTGATGAGCTGATGAAACTCTGCTCGGATGTACCACCCATGCCATTTTCCCAGGTCATCGAGGTTCTGGAGGAATCTATGGGGTGTCCGTGGCAGGAGGAATTTCAGCGTATTGAGCAGAAACCTCTGGGTGCAGCCTCCATCGCCCAGGTTCACCGCGCCACGCTGAAAACCGGAGAAGAAGTTGTGATCAAGGTTCAGCGTAAGGGAATCTATGAAACCATGGCAAGGGATATCGGCCTGATGCATAAGGCTGTGCGTCTGATGCCGCCGGTAAGCATCAAGGGGATGGTGGACCTGAACATGGTTTTAAGTGAGCTGTGGACAGTAACACAGGAGGAGATGAACTTTCTGACAGAAGCTGCCAACATGGCGGAATTTGCCAAGAAGAATAAAGATGTGGCTTTTGTTAAAGTGCCGATTCTTTACCGGGAGTATATTTCTCCTCATATTCTGGTGATGGAATATATTGACGGTTTTGCCATCAATGACAAGGCCAATCTTCTGGCCAATGGCTATGACCTTAATGAGATTGGAACGAAATATGTGGATAATTTCATCAAACAGGTCATGGAGGATGGATTTTTCCATGCAGATCCCCATCCGGGAAATGTGCGGATTCAGGAAGGAAAGATTGTCTGGATCGATATGGGAATGATGGGACGGCTCACAGAGCATGACCGTCAGCTGATCGGAGAAGCCATTGAAGGGGTTGCCATGAACAATATCGGAAAGATCCAGGATGCAGTTCTGGCTCTTGGTGAGTTTAAGGGCAAACCGGATTCCAGTAAGCTTTATGAAGATATCCGGGGACTGATGGAGAAATATGGTACTGCGGATATGGGAAATATTGATGTGGCGGAAGTCATGGTGGATCTGATGGAGGTCATGAAGGAAAACAAGATCATGATGCCGCATGGATTGACTATGCTCGCAAGGGGACTGACCCATGTGGAAGGTGTTCTTGCTGAGATCTGTCCGGATATCAATATGACACAGATTGCCGCAGCAAGGATCAAGGAGCAGTTTTTCAGTAATGGGAACTGGAAGCATGAGATCAAAAAAGGTGGCAAAAATCTTGTCTGGTCCCTTCGGCGTGCCATTGATATTCCATCTCTGGCAGCGGATTTCCTTCAGGGTTGTATGAAAGGGCAGACGAAGATTAATCTGGATCTTCATGCTTCAGATGACCTGGCGTGGCTTTTGCGGCGGTTGGTGCGGAATATCGTGATGGGGTTGTGGGTGATGGCGCTTCTGATCAGTTCCAGTATCATCTGTACCACGGATATGAAACCGAAGCTTTGGGGGATTCCGGCCCTGGGTGCCTTTGGGTATGTGTTTGCGTTTATTATTGTTTTGTATGTTTTTCTTAAGCATTTCTTTTCCAGAAAGTGAAAGACGGAGATCATTTGCATTTAGTATGGATGCAGGTTGATCGGCCGTCTTTTTTGTTTTCGGAAAAGATAATCCTGTTGTTTGGAGGTTCGACTGTTTGAGGTGGAGTTTTTTCGTAGGGCAGTGGATGTGGGAGTGTTGGATGTTTATGTGTGTATGGTTCCGTTGAACATTTTGCGGAATTCTTTCGGGGTGTAGCCGGTGCCCTGGCGGAAGTAGTTGCAGAAGGATGGGGCGTCCCGGAATCCACAGGAGAGGGCTGCTTCTGTGATGGTGCAGGTTGAGGAACAGAGGAGCTGGGTTGCCATCTGGAGGCGGTGTTTCAGGAGGTATTGTTTTGGAGAGATATTTTCGTGTTCCATGAAGATCCGGTAGAGGTAGGAACGGTCGATTCCTACGTAGCGTGCCACGTCTGAGATCTGGATGGGGTAGGCGTAATTGTTTTTGATGTATTCAGAGGCTTTCTGAAAGTAGAGGGTTGCGATGTCGGTTCTGCTTTCGGAGGGCTTTTTTTGCATGGAGGATAGCATCAGGAGGAGGTTTCCGGCGGTGGCGAGGTCGTTTCCGTTGTTTTCGGAGAAGGCGTTAAGGAGGTTTGTCATGTGGGTGAGGAGGTTATTTTGCCGGGCTGGTGTTTCCGGGGTGAAGATGAGGGTGTCGGAAAATATGGTCTGCTCAAGGATTTCTTTACAGGCGGAGCCGTCAAAGCCTGCCCAGGCGTAGCTCCAGGGTTCGGTGTTGTCGGCGCGGTAGTAGATGGAGTCCATGGGGCGGATGAGGAAGGCGTCGCCGGCTTTTAGATGGTAGGTGTGGCCTCCGCACTGGTAGATGCCTTTGCCGCGGGAGATTACGTGGAGGAGGTAGTGCGGGCGCATGGCCGGGCCAAAGGAGTGGCCTGGGCCGCAGTCTTCCTGGCCGCAGAAGTAGACGGAGAGGGTGTGTTGGGTTTGGGGTTCCTGGTGTGTGTTTTTCATTTAGGTGTGCCTCCTGGTTTCTTGGGTTATACAACAAAAACGCAATTTTGGGTCACAAAATGGGGTGGGATGTTGTTTGAGGTGATTATACAATATTGGGGTGGGAAGGGCAAGGATGGGGGATGCATATGGAGATATGGACGCCATCAAGACGTGTGCTGTCCGGCGCGGGGCTTCGTCGGGGGCTGTCTTCTAGGCTGCCGAAAATCTGCTAAAAGCGTTTTCCAAAAGCCCGAACTCGCTGCGCTCAGACAGCGAACTTTTGAAAAACAACGCAGATTCCCGCCAGCCAAGAAGCAGCACCCCTCCTGCAGAGCCGCGCCAGCCAGCACACGTCTTGCTGGCTGGTATTTCCAGGCGGTAGAAATAGGTGTCTGGACGGAAGGGGAATCAGGTAGGATGGTGCGAATGGATGACCGGTAGGGTGATCAAATGGTCAGGTATGAGTGGCTGGAGTGAAAATTTAGTTCTAGGTGGAATGTAGAGTGGTTTCCCGAGAGTTGGATGAGTCATCAGCGCTGCGCTGGATGACCGGGACGAAAGGCTGAGTTTCCCTGTGGTCTGACGGGAGATGTCGGGGCGAGGTGCTGCGCTTTCGATTTGGGGGTAAATTGGCGTAGTGTTACGTTGACAGCACCGTAGAATCCATCGCCCCACCAGTACATATTCACATTTCCACAACGTACAACAACTGCGTGCCCGGAAAGGGGGAGCGCGAGGGGGAAAAGCGGGCTTCGCTAACTCCGAGTGCTTTCCCCCTCGCATTTCCTCAGCTTTGAAAAGCCAAAAACTTTATTATCAAAAATTAAAAACAATTTTCCCTACGCTTTTATCACAAAAGCGAAATATCCTCCTCCGGAGGAAGCAGCTTCTTAAAAAATCGATACAACAGCATCGAATTTATAAAAGCTACAAGTCCAAATCCAAAGAAAAACCAGCAGCATACGTAAAGTGGCTGCAGCTTTGCATCAAGATAGGTCATATATAATGGAAAGATCGTGATCACTGCAATGGCGATCGTTGTGGGGAAATGCATAAATGCCAGAAGAAATGCATTTCTGCAAAGTGCTCCCAGTGTATTGGCAAAGGTTGCGATCACCGGGAATATGTATAAAGTAAAAATTATCAGCAGAGTCAGAACTCCCACAGAAAGATAAAACAGCATATGTGCAGCGCTTCCTTCTGCATGGAGCAGAAAGCGGATATTCAGGATGATCACGGCTCCGGCAGCAAGGATCAGCAGCCATATGATCAGTGACTGTTTGAAGTTTTCCTTAAAAGCTCTGAAAAATGTTTTCGTTGTGCCGTTGTTATTCCCCTTTACGGTACGCATCATGCAGTGATAAAGGGCGGTCAGTGACGGCCCGATGGTGATCACGGGGATGCAGCAGAGAATAAAAAGAAGATTGGCGATCACGATGTCACCCAGTTTGTTGAGGAATACATGAACGACATTATCTTCATTTAAAAGATTCATAACGAAATACCTCCTTATATAGAAATATAGAAATGAAAAACGGATCATATGGGAAAAGTCCGATACAGGTAATCTTAGCACAGTTTTTGACTGTGTGTAAAGAGAGGGAACGCAGATATCCCACTGAACGCAGGATACAGAACGGTTTATGGGACTGTATGAAAAAACATGGAATTTTGCGTGCGCATGTAGAAATGATGGCACGCATGGAATTATGTTAGTAAAGGAAAAGTGGATTTTTCGGCAAATGACATTTGTACATGTTTTGAATTAGTAAAAACATACAAAAACAGACATGTAAAAATGTTAGTTCTGCTACAAAGGAATAAATGAGTGCCAAAACATACTTAAAAATAGTAAAAACTGTGAGGATATATGAAAAAAACGTAAAAGAATCCGAAAAAATGACGAATAATTAACAAAGTATGAATGAAAAATGGATAAAATGAATAAAAAGTAACATTTTTCCATATTGAAATTACAATAATCCATTTATCATTTTTCCATGTGCAATTATAATAATATCAACGGTCAGGGACGTGGAAAACTATAAAAACTGACCAAAGAAAGAGGGAAAATAAGAAAGATCCAAAAAAGGAGGAAGAAGTTATGAATTTCAAAAGAGTAGCAGCTTTATTATTAGCAGGTGCCATGGTAATGACAGCAGTTCCTGTATATGCCAAGGGCGATGACGTTACACTTTCCGTATCCATCTGGGACACCAACCAGGAGCCGGGAATCAAAGAAATTCTTGCAGACTTCACAGAGAAGACAGGAATCAAGACAGAGATTTCCGTTGTTAAATGGGATGAGTACTGGACAATGCTCGAGGCCGGTGCACAGGGTGGTTCCCTTCCGGACGTATTCTGGATGCACTCCAACGAGAGTCAGAGATACATGTCCAACGATATGCTTCTTGATCTGACCGACAAGATCAAAGACAGCGATCTGATCGATCCGGAGAACTATCCGGAGGATATCTGGGGCCTGTATACATACGATGACAAATATTATGCAGTACCGAAGGATGTAGATACAATCGCTCTCTGGTACAACAAGACATTATTTGACGAGGCAGGACTTGATTATCCGACAGCTGACTGGACATGGGATGATGTTACAGAGGCAGCTAAGAAGCTTACTAAGGATGATGGTTCCCAGTACGGTCTCGGAATGAGAAATGATAACAACCAGGCCGGATACTACAACCTGATCTTTGATAACGGCGGATACATCATCAGCGATGACAAGACAAAATCCGGCTGGGATGATGAGAAGACGATCGCAGCTATGCAGACACTGGAAGGATGGATCAAGGATGGCGTGATCCCGTCTCTTGAGACAATGTCCGAGAACAACGAGGACGTACTTTTCGAGGCTGGCAAGATCGCTATGACATGCCAGGGCTCCTGGATGCTTGCAGCATTTAAAGAGAACGAGTACACAGCAGCGAACTGTGATTGTGTAGAGCTTCCTAAAAACGCTGAGACAGGCAGAAGAGCTTCCTCATATAACGGACTTGGATGGGCAGCATCTGCTTCCGGTGAGCACACAGACGAAGCTTGGCAGCTGATCGAGTACCTCGGATCCAAAGAGGCTCAGGAGAAACAGGCTGAGCTTGGTGTTACAATGAGTGCATACAAAGATACATCTGATGCATGGGCTAAATCCGCAGACTTCAACCTTCAGGCTTATCTGAACATGATGGATGACATGGAGATCCGTCCATACTCCAAATCTACTGTAACATGGGAGAACGAGGACAACGAGATCCTTAAAGGCGTATACACAGGCGACATCACAATGGAAGAGGCTTGCAAGCAGATGGCTGATCAGATGAACGAGAAGCTGGCTGAGGAGTAAGCATTAAGAAACACCGATAATTAAGTGCAGTAATGAGAGGGGCCGCCGCACTCAGGTGCAGCGGCCTCATACATAGAAGGAATAGAAGGAGTGATTCTTATGGCTAAAACTACCAAGTCACAGGCACGGACAAAGAGAGAGCGCAGTGAGTTCCTCTGGGGCTGGCTGTTTATTCTCCCAACAACCATCGGATTGATCGTATTGAACATCATTCCGATCTTCCAGACTATTTACCAGAGCTTTTTCAAAACAGGAGATTTTGGTAAAGGAAATATCTTTATCGGTTTACAGAACTATCAGAAGGTTTTTGCAGATAAAGAGATCTGGCAGGCACTGATCAACACATTCAAATATGCGATCGTGGAGGTTCCTTTTTCCATTGTCATCGCACTTGTTCTTGCAGTACTTCTTAACAGAAAGATGAAGGGCCGTTCTGTTTACAGAACCATCATCTTCCTTCCGATGGTAGCAGCTCCGGCAGCGGTAGCCATGGTATGGAGATGGCTGTTCAACTCTGATTATGGTCTTATCAATAACGTTTTCCATGTTCATGTAAACTGGGTTTCTAATCCGAAAATTGCAGTATTTGCAGTTGCGATCATCGGTGTATGGTCTATTATCGGTTACAATATGGTTCTTTTCCTGTCAGGACTTCAGGAGATCCCGAGAGACTATTATGAAGCTGCATCTATTGACGGTGCTACAGGCGTGAATGCATTCTTTAACATCACGATCCCGCTTCTTTCACCAACCATTTTCTTCGTACTTGTTACCCGTGTGATCGGATCCCTTCAGGTATTCGACCTGATCTATATGGTTATTGACAAGTCAAACCCGGCACTTACCAAGACTCAGTCACTGGTTTACCTGTTCTATAAATATGCATTTATCAATAAGAACATGGGATACGGCGCTACGATCGTAGTAGTACTTCTTATTATCACCATGATCCTGACAGTATTCCAGATGATCGGTCAGAAGAAATGGGTATTCTACAACTAAAAAGGGGGATTAACCATGGATAGTATGGAAACAAAAAAGAAATTAACCACTATTTTAATACATGTCATACTGATCATTGTGTCCATAACGATGCTTGTGCCATTTATCTGGATGATCCTGACAGCTTTTAAAACTGTAACGGAAGCAACATCTGTAGATCCTTTCACCATTTTCCCGAAAATATGGAGAAAAGACGCATTTATTTCTGTTATCAATAACATGAACTTCCTGCTTCTGTACAAGAATACACTGCTTCTGATCTTCTTCCGAGTAGTGTGTGCGGTTCTTACAGCAACTATGGCAGGCTATGCATTTGGACGACTGAACTTCAAGGGCCGTGATCTCTGCTTCAGTCTTGTACTGTTCCAGATGATGGTTCCGGTACAGATCTTCATCATCCCGCAGTACCTGATGGTCAGCAAGATGGGTATGCTGAATACGATCTTTGCCCTTGTATTCCCGGGTATTGTCACTGCGTTCGGTACCTTCCTTCTGAGACAGGGATACATGGGACTGCCGAAGGATCTGGAGGAGGCTGCCAGACTTGATGGATGTAACATCGGTCAGACCTTCCTTTACATCATGGCACCACTTACAAGATCCAGTATGGTTGCACTTGGAATTTTCACAGCTGTATTCGCATTCAAAGATCTGATGTGGCCGATGATCGTTAATACAGATAAGGATATGCTGGTACTTTCTTCCGCACTTGCAAAGATGCAGGGCCAGTACGTATCCAAATTCCCGGAACTGATGGCTGCATCTCTGATCGCCTGCATTCCGATGATCGTGATCTACATGATCTTCCAGAAACAGTTTATCGAAGGTATTGCTACCAGCGGTGGAAAACTGTAATCAGAAATATTACATAAGGTAATACAAGACCGCTGACAATGTATATAACTGAGCATTTGGTTATTGAGGTTGTCAGCGGTATTTTTATCGAAGTAAATGCAAAAATGCACAGTCATTTGATGATTCTTAAGGAAAGAGGCGGATATTTTTATCCGCAGTAAACGAAAAAAGGAGAAAATTATGCCGATCAAATTTCACGAGGGATCAAAGACATTCCACATTTATAACAAACATTTAAGCTACATCACCTGTATCATGGAAAATGGTCAGATGGAGAATCTGTACTATGGAAAAGCTATCCGCGATAAAGAGGATTTCAGCTATCTCCACGAGGAGATCATGCGTTCTCTGATGGCTGTATGCGTTCCGGAGCCGGGACTTCTTTCCATGCAGTATACCAAACAGGAGTATCCAGTTTACGGAACCGGTGATTACAGAAGCCCTGCCCTTACTGTTCGTCAGGAGAACGGAAGCGAGATCGTAGATTTCAAATATGTTTCTCATGAGATCTATGGCGGCAAGAAGAAGCTTGCCGGTCTTCCGGCAACCTACACAGAGAGCCAGGAAGAGGCAACATCTCTGGACATTACACTTCATGATCCTGTGATGGATACAGACCTTGTTCTTACATATTCCGTATATGAGGATTATCCGGTGATCACCAGAAGTGCACGCCTTGTTCAGAAAGGGGATCAGAAGATCCGCCTGGAGAATGTGATGAGTGCAGCAGTGGAGTTCCCGGATATGGATTATGAGATGATCCATCTTTCCGGTGCGTGGGCACGTGAGCGTTATGTAAAAACACGCAAGCTTGAGATGGGTACACAGGCTGTACAGAGTCTTGCAGGAACCGGCTCCAGCTCTGAGCAGAATCCGTTTATCGCGCTGAAGCGTCCTCATACAACAGAAGATACAGGCGAGGTTTTCGGCTTCAGCTTTGTGTACAGCGGCAACTTCCTTGCACAGGTCGAGGTTTCCACCTACGAGATGACACGAGTTATGATGGGAATCAATCCACAGGGATTTTCCTGGGAGCTTTCCAGAGATGAGGAATTCCAGACTCCGGAGGTTGTTATGGTATACAGCGATAAGGGCTTAAACGGAATGAGTCAGGCTTACCACAGACTGTACCGTGACCGCCTGATGCGCGGAAAATGGAGAAATCATGCACGCCCGATCCTCCTTAATAACTGGGAGGCAACCTATTTTGATTTTAATGAGGAAAAAATCCTCAATATTGCAAAAAAAGCCAAAGAGGTTGGAGTAGAGCTTTTCGTTCTGGATGACGGATGGTTCGGAACCAGAAACGATGATTACCAGGGCCTTGGCGACTGGTTCGTAAATAAGAATAAGCTTCCAAACGGAATTTCCGGACTTTCCCGTAAGATCGAGGAGATGGGCCTGAAATTTGGTCTCTGGGTAGAGCTTGAGATGGTAAACAAGAACAGCGACTGCTACAGAGCACATCCGGACTGGCTCATCGGAGCACCGGACCGTTTTGAGTCCCACTCAAGACATCAGCACGTTCTTGATTTTTCCAGACCTGAGGTTGTGGATTTTATTTATGATTCCATCTCCAAGGTTATTGAGGAATCTTCCATTTCCTACATTAAATGGGATATGAACCGCTACATGTCCGAGCCTTTCAGCCGCGGCGCATCTGCAGCAGATCAGGGCAAGACTATGCATAAATATATCCTTGGTGTATATGAGCTGTATACAAGACTGACAGAGAGATTCCCTGACATCCTCTTTGAATCCTGCGCAAGCGGCGGAGCAAGATTTGATCCTGGAATGATGTATTTTGCACCGCAGACATGGACCAGTGATGATACCGATGCAGCAGAGAGAGAAAAGATCCAGTACGGTACCTCCTTTGTTTATCCGATCGTCAGCATGGGATCTCATGTATCAGCAGTACCGAATCATCAGCTGCACCGTACCACACCGCTTTCCACAAGAGCAAATGTGGCATATTTTGGAACCTTTGGCTATGAACTGGATCTGAATCTTTTAAGTGCGGAAGAGATCGAAGAGGTAAAGGCACAGGTGGAATTCATGAAGGAACACCGTGACCTGATCCAGGTTGATGGCGATTTCTACCGTATCTTAAGCCCGTTCGAAGGAAATGATACCGCATGGATGGTTGTTTCCAGAGACAAAAAACAGGCAGTTGCCGGATACTATGAGAGACTGAACAAGGTCAATGCTTCCTGGATGCGTCTGCGCTTCAAAGGTCTTGACGAGGATCAGCTTTACAAAGTAAAATGGGAAGATAAGTGCCTGAAAGCTTACGGAAATGAGCTGATGTATGCAGGAATCCCGGTTGACCGTGACTACTGTAACAAGACAAACGGTGATTTCCATTCTGTATTGTATACAATTGAAGCAGAGGGCTGATTTCTGTAAATGATAGAATAAAAACTGTCTGCAGAAAGACATCCGCCTGACCAGAAATATAACAGGCCGCCGGATATGGCGGCCTGTTATTGGGTAGCGAAGCAGCTCACAGGCGGAAACATAATATATGACATCAGGGAGGTGACAAGTTGCTTCATACAGTTGGTTTTACAAATTCAGACAGATATAAATGTCTGGAGAATTTAAAGAAAGGTGCGGTGGATCTCTGTCTTACCTACTGTGGGTGGGAAAACTGCGATCCGGGACATCGTTTTGGACCAAATAAAAGGATTTCCCATGTGCTTCATATCGTGGAATCCGGAACCGGGGTTTTTGAGATGGATGGACAGCAGTATCATCTGACCGGCGGGGAGGCGTTTCTGATCCCATCCAGTGTGGAGGCCTGGTATGAGGCAGACATGGATAATCCCTGGACGTACCGCTGGGTAGGATTTGAGGGAATGACAGCAGAGGAAGTGATCCATGCAAGCGGTTTCAGCCGGGAAAATCCGGTCCGAAGGATCCACTGCATGGAAAATGCTGCGAAGTATATTGATGCAATGGTACGGACCAACAAGCTCGTTTTTGAAAATGAACTGAAACGGAACGGACTTCTGATGCTTCTTTTTTCTGACCTGATCACAGATAATCGGGATGCATGTCTGAGAGAAGGCAAGCTTATTCCATCCCACAGATATCCAAATTCCGTTTATGTGGAGCATGCAGTGGATTACATTGCAGCCAACTTTGACAAGAGGCTAAAGATCAATGAGCTGGCAGACCGTATTGGAGTCAACCGGAGCTATCTTACCAGCTCGTTTAAAAAAAGCCTCGGATGTTCGCCGCAGGAATATCTTATGAATCTCCGTATCGAGAAGGCGAAAACTCTCCTGAAAAACGGAGATATTCAGGTCAGTGAAGTAGCTGCAAGAGTAGGGTATGGAGATCCGCTGGCTTTTTCAAAGGTATTCAAGGCGAGAACAGGAAGAAGTCCGAGAGAATACAAGGAAGAAAAGAGAAGACTTGTAGTGAAGGGAAAAAAAGGGGATTATACGGAATCTGAGGCCTGATCCTGTGATATATTTCACGAAGAAAAAAACTCTCTGTCTGTGCCAGAATATATAAAATTCTGGTATCGGGCAGAGAGTTTTTTATGTCATAAGAAATGTTATAGAAAATTACTTCCAGGTATCTCATGCAACAAAACAACAATTATTAACATCAAAGTACATATTTTAAACAAGTTTCTGGTAGTATGATAAGATCACAAAGAAAACGAAGCGGGACTGCACCGCAGAAATAGCAGAAAATCAGGAATTTTAAAGAAAAATATAACAATTCCGGATAAGAGATCCAACAAAGGAAACAGGAGGAAACGAACATGATCAAAATTACATTCATGGGAGCTGGAAGCACGGTTTTCGCAAGAAATGTACTTGGAGACTGTATGTGCACACCGGCACTTCGCGAGAGCGAGATCGCACTTTATGATATCGACGAGAAGAGACTGGAGGATTCCAGAATTATCTTAAGTGCCATCAACCACAACGTAAATGAGGATCGCGCAGTGATCAAAACATATCTCGGTGCTGAGAACCGTAAAGATGCACTTCGTGATGCAGACTTCGTAGTCAATGCCATTCAGGTAGGCGGTTATGAGCCATGTACAGTAACAGACTTTGAGATCCCGAAGAAATATGGCATCAAACAGACCATCGCAGATACCCTGGGAATTGGTGGTATCATGCGTGCACTTCGTACCATTCCGGTTCTGGAAGAGTTCGCACGGGATATGGAAGAGGTCTGCCCGAACACTCTGTTCCTGAACTACTCCAACCCTATGGCAATGCTCACCGGCTATATGCAGCGTTTCACAAAGATCCGCACCGTAGGTCTCTGCCACAGCGTTCAGGTCTGCTCCCAGAAACTTCTTGAGGGAATGGGAATGGAAGACAAGCTTGAGGGACGTACCGAGCTGATCGCAGGTATCAACCACATGGCATGGCTTCTTGAGATCCATGACAAAGACGGAAACGACCTGTACCCGGAGATCCGCAGAATCGCCGAGGAGAAGAATACCTCCGGCGAGAAGCATGAGGATATGGTACGTTACGAGTACATCCGTCATCTTGGATACTACTGCACAGAGTCCAGTGAGCACAATGCAGAGTATAATCCGTTCTTCATTAAATCCAAATATCCGGAGATGATCGAGGAGTTCAATATTCCGCTTGACGAATATCCGAGAAGATGTATCAAACAGATCGAAGGATGGGAAAAAGAGCGCGAGGATATCCTGAAAGATGGCAAGATAGGACATGAGAGAAGCAAAGAGTATGCTTCCTACATCATGGAGGCTGTTGTTACAAACACACCATACAAGATCGGTGGAAACGTTCTTAACAACGGTTACATTGACAACCTTCCGCCGGATGCCTGCGTAGAGGTTCCATGCTACATCGACGGAACCGGCGTACATCCGGTAAAAGTTGGCAAGCTTCCAACACAGCTGGCAGCTATGAACTCATCCAACATCAGCCCGCAGCTTCTTGCCATCGAGGCAGCAGTGACCAAAGACCGCCAGAAGATCTACCAGGCAGCCATGATGGACCCACATACAGGTGCAGAGTTGAACATCAAAGACATCCAGGCTATGTGCGATGAGTTGATCGAGGCACATGGGGATTATATGAAGATGTACCGCTAAGGCAGGAAATGATCGGAAGGTAGCAAAAACTTTGAAATAAATATGCAAGGCAGCATATAAAGGCCTGAACACCAAAATGGGGAAGGTGTTCAGGCCTTTTTGGATAGTTGGTATTATGGAAAGCAGCCATATCCGTGTATGACATGTTGCGATAACATGAGAAACGTAGCCGTAACAGAGGACAATAAGGTTGCGGCTCAGATGAAATTCGGATGAGAGATGCTTATCCGGTTAATGTGATCGCAGAATATGTTCAGGATGTAAGAAAGGGAGATATTGATGTTCTGGTAGAAGAATATTATAATAAGTATGAAATGATTCTGGATGGACGTGACCCTGAGGGATTTAAGCAGCATATAGCAGTCCATGAATGTATTTCAGCAAATAATACGGGAGGTTTTTTACAATGGGAGTTAATGAGGCAAAAACAGCCATTCTTGAGAACCGTACAGCTCTTGGTATTGAGTTTGGTTCCACAAGGATTAAGGCAGTTCTGGTAGACGATAAAAATCAGCCCATCGCATCCGGTGCCTATGAATGGGAAAACCAGTATGTAGATGGTATCTGGACATACAGCCTGGAGGAGATCTGGAAAGGTCTCCAGGGCAGCTACCAGGATATGGCAGAAGATGTTCAGAAAAAATATGGGATGGAGCTTACAAGTGTAGGTGCTTTTGGTGTCAGTGCCATGATGCATGGATATATGCCGTTTAACAAAGCGGGAGAGCTGATGGTTCCGTTCCGTACCTGGAGAAACAACATCACAGGGGAAGCTTCTGAAAAGCTGGCAGAGCTTTTCCATTACAATATCCCTCAGAGATGGAGCATTGCCCACCTGTATCAGGCAATCCTTAATGGTGAGGAGCATGTAAAAGACATCGATTACATCACCACTCTGGAAGCCTATGTGCACTGGAAACTCACCGGAAAAAGAGTTCTTGGTATCGGTGATGTTGCCGGAATGTTCCCTGTGGACAGCACTACAAAGGATTATAATGAAAAAATGGTTCAGCAGTTTGATGAGCTGGTAGCTTCTTATGGCTTCCCGTGGAAACTGCGTGACATTCTTCCAAAAGCACTGGTTGCAGGACAGGATGCAGGATGCCTGACAGAAGAAGGTGCTAAACTTCTTGACGTAACAGGAAAACTGCAGGCAGGAATTCCAATGTGTCCGCCAGAAGGTGACGCAGGAACCGGAATGGTTGCCACCAACAGCGTTGCAAAGCGTACCGGTAATGTTTCTGCCGGAACTTCTGTATTTGCTTCCATCGTTCTGGAAAAGGAACTGTCAGCACCATATTCTGAAATTGACATGGTAGCAACTCCGTCCGGACATCCGGTTGCAATGGCACATTCCAACAACTGTACTTCTGATCTGAATGCATGGGTAAATATTTTCCGTGAATTTGCAGAAGCAATAGGTATGGAAGTAGATATGAACAAACTGTTCGGAACTTTATATAACAAGGCTATGGAAGGCGATGTTGACTGTGGCGGACTTTTGTCCTACTGCT
>ERZ869979.196-NODE-196-length-18186-cov-5.180297_pt1 | contig 18186 bp, 16 predicted proteins | sample MGYA00521269_ERZ869979 | MGnify/ENA primary metagenome ERZ869979 (study PRJEB32232, sample SAMN07284974) | human gut metagenome | biome: human-associated habitat; material: feces | host: Homo sapiens | place: Tanzania | collected 2014-04-05 ... | reverse complement strand
TGCACCGAAAGGATATAAGCTGGATACGACAGTACGCAGTCTGAAAGTTGAAGCCGGAAAAACAGCCGTATTAAATGTTTCCGATGTTCCGAAAGTGACAGAGACATTGGTAGACCTGTTCAAGATTGATATGGAGACAGGAAAAGCAACCGCACAGGGTAATGCAGCACTGGCAGGAGCAGAGTTTACCTGGCATTATTATGACGGACTTTATACAAAAGACAATTTACCAGAGAAAGCAACACGTACCTGGGTTACAAATACGGTAGCAGAAAAAGACAGTAATGGAACTATTCATTATGTGACAAAACTGGCAGATGCTTACAAAGTATCCGGAGATGCATTTTACACCCAGAATGAAAAAAGCGTATTACCACTTGGAACACTGACTGTTGAAGAGACCAAAGCACCAGACGGATATTTACTGGACGGAGCTTATATGCAGGCAGGGGACAGCACAGAGCAGATCAAAGGAATGTATCTGACACAGATCACAGAGGACGGAGAACTTGCAGTTCTTTCCGGAAGCAATCAGTATTCCGTATCTGATCAGGTAATCCGAGGTGGTGTGAAGATTCAGAAACGTGATTTAGAGACAAAAGATACTAAAGCACAGGGAAGTGCCACATTAAAAGATACTGCATTTGCAATTATTTCTTTGAACGAAAATCCGGTTCTGGTAGAAGGAAAGCTGTACAAAAAGAACGAGACAGTTAAGACGATTCAGACGGGGATTGACGGAATTGCAATAACGACGGCAGATTTACTTCCGTATGGTAAATACAAACTGGAAGAAACCAAAGCACCGGAAGGTTATCTGACTGACGGGGCAAAAGCGATTGAATTTTCGATTACGGAAAATGGAAAAATCGTAGATTTAACAGACGAAAGCCATTCCATTTACAACCAGATTAAACGTGGAGATTTAGAAGGAGTAAAGATTGGAGCAGGTACACATAAGAGACTTGCGAATGTTCCTTTTAAGATTACAAGCAAAACAACTGGTGAGAGCCATATCGTAGTGACAGACAAGAATGGTCAGTTTTCAACTGCTTCCGATTGGGCGTCTCATAAGAAAAATACAAATGCAGGGAAATCCACTGAGGACGGTATCTGGTTCGGAAGTTCAGAGCCGGACGATAGCAAAGGTGCATTACTTTATGACACTTATGAGATTGAGGAGTTATCTTGTGAATCCAACAAAGGTATGAAGCTGATTCCTGCATTTGAAGTTGTTGTCAGCAGAAATAAAGTAACCATCGGCCTTGGGACATTGACCGATGAGTATGAAAAAGAGATTAGCATTCATACAACCGCAACAGACAAGAAAACGGGCGAAAAGGTAATTGTTGCAGGAAAGAAAGTAACGATTGTGGATACAGTTACTCTGGACGGTCTGGAAGAAGGAAGAAAATATCAGTTAAAAGGCTGGCAGATGCTGAAAGAGGAAAATGCAGAACTGCTCATTGATGGAAAGCGTGTGGAGAGTGATTATACCTTTGTTGCTGACAATGAAAAAATGAAAGTAGAAATTTCTTATATGTTTGATGCATCAGAACTTGGCGGACAGAATCTGGTTACATTTGAAGAAGTATACGATCTGAAGAATCCGGAAGAACCTGTAAAAGTTGCAGAGCATAAGGACATTGATGATGAAGGTCAGACAGTCCTGATTACCGAGCGAAAGATTTTGATTCATACCACAGCAACTGATAAGAATGGTAAGAAAGAAATCGAAGCCGGAAAAGATCTGACGATTGTGGATACGGTTACTTTAGAAGGACTGGAAATCGGTACGAACTACAAGTTGTCTGGTTGGTAGATGGTTAAGGCAGAAAATGCAAAGCTGCTCATTGATGGCAAAGAAGTTACCAATGATTATGAATTTACAGCGGATAAGGAAAACATGGAAGTGCAGATTGAGTTTACTTTCGACGGCAGCACTCTTGGAGGAAAGCAGCTTGTAACCTTTGAAGAACTGTATGATATGACAAATCCGGAAGAACCGAAAAAGGTAACAGAGCATAAGGACATTGACGATGAAGGTCAGACCGTAACTATCAAAGCAGTACCGGAAACATCAACTCCAGAGACACCGGGTACTACTACAAAGACCGGTAACCCTCCGAAAACAGGAGATACGGCAAATGCAGCTTTATGGATAGCCATTCTGGTATTATCAGCAGCCGGAATCACAGGAGTTCATATCTGGAATAAAAAGAAACAGGTTAAGAGATTAGGAAATGAAGAAAAGAAAGAAGAGGTGGAGTAAAACAGAGGGCGGCGATAAGCTGCCCTTTGATGCTGAAATGGGAAAGAATCAGAAAGCAATAAAAGTATTACAGCGTTTATTTGATGCCGGATACGTAACGGAAAAAAGAGATTGTCAATATGACGATGGATGAGATGCTTGCTTTGCCGGGAGTGAATGTAGCAGATATGCGCATTATCAGTGAGTTGCAGAAAAGCATTAAGGCAAACAAAGTGATAAGCTATTTGTCAGAGAAAACAGAAGCAAGGGAAGAAACGAAAGGAGCAGATTATGGTGGAACAACCTAAATATTTGGAAATGACATTATCACAATTGAAATCATATGTGGAATCTTCAGAGAGTAATGTTCTTCTGGTTGTAGAATTTCCCAAAGGAGATCAGAAGGATGGAGAATGAATTAGAAGTTGTGAATATCCGTCTGGTAAAAGAACCATCTCTTTATAGTGAGCAGATATTGGACAGTCCACAGGCTGTTGTAGAATTGATGGCGAAGGAGTTATCTCAATATGACAGAGAAGTATTTTGTATCCTGAATATGAAAAATAATGGACAGATAATCAATATGAATCTGGTCAGTGTTGGAACGATCAACGCATCTTTGGTAATTTCAGAGAAGTTTTTAAGAGCAGTATTCTGGCAAATGCTTCTGCAATCATTGGACTTCATAATCATCCCAGTGGCAATGTGAAACCGTCAAAAGAGGATATGATTGTTACGAGAAAGCTGCAGAAGTGCGGACAGCTACTGGGGATAGAATTGCTGGATCATATCATTGTCGGTGGAACTAATGGAAAGATGCTCAGTTTCCGAGAAGAAAAGATGTTGAATGTGACAGGAAGGATGGATTGGGAGAGATAGAAGAAAAAAGAATTAGAAGTTTTTATTTATTGTAATATTTCATGTAGCGGCATTAGTAAAATAGTGTCGCTACAAAAAGCTGACTTATACATTGATATTATATGCATAACTCAAAATAAAATTGTTAAAAATAGAAAAGAGAGCGATATATAACGGAAAATTCTCTAAATAAACAAATTCGCATTGACTGTGAGAAGAGTAAAACATATAATAAAGGTGGAGGTGTATAAGAATGTTAGTAAAAGTAAGTGTTGAAAATTTTAAATCTTTTGATAAAGCAGCAGAGCTGACAATGATTTCCTCAAATAAAATACGAACAAATGCAAATCACAGGTTAAAGATAAAAAGTACCCAGTTATTAAAATATGCAGTAGTTTATGGAGCAAATGCATCTGGAAAGACCAATCTGGCATTGTTCTTTAAATTTTTTAAAGACAGTGTCTGCAATGGTATTCCAATAGAAGCTACACAGATGTTTTGCAAGAATCGACAGGAGAATAAAGAACGAGAAAGCAGTTTTGAAATTCAGATTACAGTAGGTGATAAATTCTATGCTTATGGATTTTCTGCCATTTTAAGCAGACGAAAAGTAACCGGAGAATGGCTATACGAATTATATCAGAATGGTTCAGCGAAATGTCTGTTTGAACGAGAAGGAAGTAAACGTCCGGTATTAAATGATGGCATTACTCTAACAAACACAGAGAAAAATAAATTTGAAACCTATGCAGATGATTTTGAAGGAAATGAGACATCCTTGTTTCTAACAGAAATGAACCGTGGGAAAAAATATAGCACACGATCTAAAATGTTGTTCTTCCGAGATGTATATGACTGGATTCAGAATCATATTTCAATCATCACACCGGATACGCCATTGATTGATCTGGAATATTATTATGATGATAATTCGCTGAAGCTGATTAACAAATTGATCAAAACATTTGATACGGGTATCAGCCAGGTGAAAATTGAAGAAATTACATTGGATGAGTTATCAAATGCATTGCCGAAATCAGTATTTGATAAGATGATGCAGCATGTAAAAAATAGAATGGAAGAGCAGGAAGAACCATCATTCAGAATGACAATGAGGTCGAAGGAAACTTTCTTTAATATCGAAGTTGAGGGACATTCTGAACCGAAGGTCACAACAATCCGGTTGCATCATAATAAGTCATTTTATGAGTTCGGCTTTGATGAAGAGTCTGATGGAACAAGAAGATTATTCGATTTGATGGATATGCTGTTGAATAAACGAGAAGATGTTCTTTATGTTGTGGATGAATTGGAGAGAAGCTTACATCCGAAGCTGACAGAACGATTTTTGCAATTGTTTATGCAGCTACATGATGAGCAGCGTATGCAGCTATTGTTCACTACACATGAATCATCCATTATGGATCAGGCTATTTTTAGAAGGGATGAAATCTGGTTTGTAGAACGTAACGCAGAAAATGCAAGCTCTATTTATTCCTTAGATCGTTTCAAGGAGAGGTATGATAAAGTGTTGAGCAAGGCATATCTGGAAGGAAGATATGGTGCGATACCGGTATTTTCAACATTCGATTTTGCGCGAGCAACGAGTCAGACGAATGTGCTTGCACAGACACCTGACGACTGCAGCGACAGTGCAGAAAGTATTTCTGTACCTAGAGAGGAGGAGTAGCCTTGGCTCCAGTAAGAAGTTATACGAATTGGAATAGCAGAACTACAGATGAAGAAGAACAGATTGAGCCTTATCGTAAGTACTTTTTCATATGTGAGGGTGCGAATACTGAAACATGGTATTTCAAAAAGTTAATTGATATCCGAAAAGAGTTAAATATTCATCCATTGATCGATATCCGGTTACTTGAAAAAACAGAGGGAGATAGGGACATTTCATTTCCAAGACGTTTGATTGAATTTGCAGAAAATCAGAAAGAAAATTCAGAAATAGCATTTGATAAAGAACGGGATAAGATGATTGTTGTATTTGATGGAGATATTTTTGAAGAGAAAGTACTTGATTATGACGAATTGGTAGCAGAAGGTGAAAAGAATAATATATTAGCGGTCAGCAATCCGGCATTTGAATTGTTCCTGCTGTTGCATTATGAAAACTCATACGAAGATGATATTGAGCCAAATGCTGAACAGATTATCCAGAATGAAAAAGATGGACATCAGACATTTATCTATAAGTTGTTACTTGCCAGAACAGGAATCAATCCCAAAAAGAATTCTGCAATTGGAGAACTGGCGAAGAATATAGAGATTGCTATTGAGCAGGAAAAGAAAATCAATGAGGATATTCATCAGTGTAAGGGACAGATTACATGTAATATAGGTCGGATTATTGATGAGATTCGGAAAGATGATGGGAACTAATAAAAACAATTAATTTGAGAGCGGTTGCTTTAACATATTAAGATATAAAGAGCAAAACTATGTCGCAACATGCTGTAACATGTAAATGGAGATTATATGGAAGGATGAACGCGCATGGAGAATAAAGTTATAATATTAGGTGCTGGTATAGGTGCAATGACGATGGGATTTGAAAATGCTGGTTGTAGCGTTGTTGCAGCTTATGAAAAGGATAGAAGGGCAATTGAACTTTATAAGAAAAATATAAGTGATGAAATAAATGAACTGGATCAATTATGGGCAAGCAATTTGGAAGATATGCCAGATATAGATATATTAGCATGTGATTTTTATAGAGTATTTTATAGAGATTTAAGTATAGCTGGTCGAAAACAAAAAAATGCCAGAGATGTTAATAATGTCATTAAATTGATTTTAGATTATAGAATGCCGAAAATTATATGCTTTTTTATACCGCAGGCTTGTTTGAAATTGAAACAGTTTATACAGTTGTTAGACGATATAAATAGTAGAGGATATAATTACAAATATAAGCAAATATCTACAGAACAGGCAACTGGATTACCAATAGTAGAGAAAAGAGTCTATTTAGTGGCAATTCATAGGTTATTAGACGATGCATTTGAATTTCCTTATTTTGATGAAAAGAAAATGCTTTCGCCAGAAGAAATATTGGAAAATAAGCCTGTAGAAGAATTTTATCGAAACGTTAATCACAATTATGTTAGTGAGATAAGTACAAAAGATACATTTTTTTGTTGGAAACAAAATAAATACATAGAATCAGATTTAGCAGATACAAATTTAATAAAGATTCCATTGGTCAGGAATAAAAAAGTAATCAGAAAGATAACTCATAGAGAATTGGCAAGGTTGAAGAATCTGCCAGATGATTATCGACTTGATACAAGAAATAAAGCGTGGATGTATAGACAGTTGATGTATGCTCCTAATATAAAAATCATGGAACAAATAGCAAGTGAAATAGGAAATACATTGAAAAGAAATATTTTACAAAAGTCGAATATGATGAGAGGACAAACATTTGCAGAATTGTTTAGAAGATATCTTATCTCAAAGTGTAAAAATATAGCAGAAGAAAAATTGTGTGATTTTAAATGTAATGTTGATGGAAAAGATATTTGTTTTGAATTAAAAATTTACAATAGCGATTATGCAATTGAAAAAAATATAAAGCGAGCATGTGAAAGATTATTGCGATTAAAAGGTGATAATTTAATTTTAGTTATCGGAAATATTGTTTCAAAAGAAATAAAAGCAAATTGTTTTGAAACATACGGGATAAATATTTGGGATGTGAAAAATTTACTTTGGTTATTTGAAGAATACTCAGATATAAAAAATGAATTTATATCGTTATTAACATATAGTGTAGATGATTTACAATTAGAAATTCCAGAGCCGCAATTATTTGAAGGAAAACAAATCAAAAAAAGGGAGAAAACATGGGAAGAACAGTTAAAAGATATACAACCGGGAAAAGAATTTTTTAAGGAATATGAAAAGATTTGTACAGAAATTTTGAAAAATGTACTTGGAGAGTATTTGAGTTTATGGGCTGTGCAAGAGCATTCCAATGATGGGTTATACTGTTTTGATTTGTGTTGTAAAATCAAAAATGGGGTGAATCAGGATTTCTTTAACACAATACAAAATTATTTTAATACAAAATATATAGTATTTGAATTCAAAAATTATAAAGAAAAAATAACTCAAAGAGAAATTTATACGACAGAAAAATATTTGTATAAAAAGGCATTAAGAAGTGTAGCAATTATTGTGTCAAGAGAAGGAGCAAGTAGAAATGCACTTTCAGCAACAAAAGGTTGCTTGAGGGAAAATGGAAAGTTGATTTTATGTTTATCTGATAAAGATTTAAACGAACTGATTCGTATAAAGGAAAAAGACGAACAACCAACAGCAGAGTTTTTTGAAGCTATGTTAGATGATATACTGATACATTTGGAAAAATAAGAATTAAAAGTACAGAACAAACATTCGATTCGCTCTGTACTTTTTTCCTTTTGAATGATATACTGGACAAGTAACAATACTAAGAAAACAACTACTATTTCTAAAATTATCACCGCCAGATTTGAGCGGATTAGGAGAAATCATATGGATCATTTTGAATTAGTATCAGAATATAAACCAACAGGAGACCAGCCACAGGCAATCAAAGAACTAGTCGAAGGTTTTAAAGAAGGCAATCAGTGTCAGACATTGCTTGGCGTCACCGGATCTGGTAAGACATTTACGATGGCGAATGTCATCCAACAATTGAATAAACCAACGCTGATCATAGCACACAATAAGACACTGGCTGCGCAGCTTTATGGGGAATTTAAAGAGTTTTTTCCGAATAACGCAGTGGAGTATTTTGTCTCCTATTATGATTACTATCAGCCGGAGGCTTATGTGCCGTCTTCGGACACTTATATTGCGAAGGATTCGGCAATCAATGATGAGATTGATAAACTGCGTCTTTCAGCCACTTCTTCTTTGAGCGAAAGAAAAGACGTCATTATTGTTTCAAGTGTTTCCTGTATTTATGGAATCGGAAGTCCAAAGGATTATCAGAACATGATTATTTCTCTGCGTCCGGGCATGGAAAAAGACCGGGATGAAGTGGCTCGGGAGTTGATTGATATTCAATATGACCGAAATGACATGGATTTTCACAGGGGTACATTTCGGGTACGGGGAGATGTATTGGAAATTTTTCCGGCGGATTATACTGATACAGCAGTAAGAGTGGAATTTTTTGGAGATGAAATTGACCGTATCACAGAAATTAATGTATTGACCGGAGAAATAAAGTGCCAGCTAAATCATATCGCAATTTTTCCGGCTTCGCATTATGTCGTTCCGATGGAACAGATAAAAAAGGCAGCCATTCATATAGAAGAAGAATTAGAAGAACGGGTAGCATATTTTAAAAGTGAGGACAAATTATTAGAGGCGCAGAGAATTTCAGAGCGTACAAATTTTGACATGGAAATGTTGAAAGAAACCGGTTTTTGTTCGGGAATTGAAAATTATTCCAGACATTTATCCGGATTAAAGCCGGGACAAGCACCGTATACATTAATGGATTACTTTGGAGATGACTATTTAATTATCGTAGATGAGTCTCATAAAACGGTTCCACAGATTCGGGGAATGTATGCCGGAGACCGTTCCAGAAAGACAACACTGGTGGATTACGGGTTTCGTCTGCCATCTGCACTCGATAACCGTCCACTTAATTTTGAAGAGTTTGAAAGCAAAATTGACCAGATTTTATTTGTATCGGCTACGCCGGGAGAGTACGAGGAACAACATGAACTCTTAAGGGCAGAACAGATAATACGTCCGACTGGACTTTTAGATCCGATGGTGGAAGTACGTCCGGTAGAGGGACAGATTGATGATTTGGTTTCTGAAGTGAATAAAGAAGTCGGGAAAGGAAATAAGATACTGATTACCACACTGACGAAACGTATGGCTGAGGAATTGACAGATTATATGAAAGATTTGGGAATCCGCGTGAAATACTTACATTCTGATATTGATACGTTAGAGCGGACACAGATTATCCGAGATATGCGTTTAAATGTATTTGATGTATTGGTTGGAATCAACCTTTTAAGAGAGGGACTGGATATTCCGGAAATTACATTAGTTGCAATTCTGGATGCAGACAAAGAAGGATTCCTGCGTTCCGAAACCTCACTGATTCAGACGATTGGTCGTGCGGCAAGAAATGCAGAGGGACATGTTATTATGTATGCAGATGTGGTGACGGATTCCATGAAGATGGCAATTGATGAGACGATGCGTCGCCGTAGTGTACAGGAGGAATATAATAAGGAACATCACATTACACCGCAGACCGTCAAAAAAGCAGTGCGTGATTTAATCAGTATTTCCAAATCGGTTGCCGAGACAGAAGAAAAATTAGAGAAAGACCCTGAGTCCATGAGTAGAAAAGAATTGGAAAAATTAATCAAGGAAGTCGAGAAGAAGATGCGGAAAGCAGCGGCGGATTTGAATTTTGAGGCAGCAGCAGGGCTTCGTGACAAAATGGTGGAACTGAAGAAAAATCTGGAAGAAATGGATTGATTTCTTTATTTAAGTCAAGCGGATTGCGAATGTCCGCTTGACGCAGAGGACTTCCTTGATTCGGTTAAAAAAATAAAAAAAAATTTCGTAAAGCTCTTGACAAATAAATGGGTCAGTGCTATCTTAAGAGCATAGATGTTAGCACTCCACTGTGACGAGTGCTAACAATCAAAAAAGAAGCAGAAAGGAGATTAAAATGGAAAGTGAATTGGATGAGCGAAAACGAAAAATTTTAAAAGCCATAATCCAGACTTACCTTGATACCGGAGAACCGGTTGGTTCAAGAACGATATCAAAATACACAGACCTGAATCTCAGTTCTGCAACTATCCGAAATGAAATGTCGGACCTGGAAGAACTGGGTTACATTCTTCAGCCACATACATCGGCCGGAAGAATTCCTTCTGATAAAGGATATCGGTTATATGTCGATGAACTGATGAAGGAAAAAGAAAAAGAAGTTTCGGAAATTAAAGATTTAATGATAGAAAAGACCGATAAAATGGAAAAAGTATTACAGCAGGTAGCAAAAGTACTTGCAATAAATACAAATTATGCCACAATGATTTCCGGTCCGACCTATCACAGAAACAAACTTAAATTCATTCAGCTCTCTAAAGTGGGTGATAATCAACTGCTTGCGGTTTTAGTAACCGACAGCAATCTGGTGAAGAATCAGATGATTGATTTACAGGAGCCTATGAGTGATGAAACAGTTTTGAAATTAAATCTGCTTTTAAATACGCAGTTAAATGGTCTTACAATCGAAGAAATCAATTTGAGTATGATAACCCGGATGAAGGAACAAGCCGGTATCCACAGCGAAGTGGTTGGCAGTGTGATTGATGCGGTAGCTCAGGCGATTGCAGAAGACAAAGATGAGGTTGAAATCTATACAAGTGGTGCGACAAACATTTTCAAGTACCCGGAACTGGCAGATACCTCAAAAGCTAGTGAATTGATTTCAGCTTTTGAAGAAAAACATGCGCTTGCGGATTTAGTAAAAGATTCGATGAGTTCAGAAGAAAACACAGGAATTCAGGTTTACATTGGAAATGAAAGTCCGGTACAAACCATGAGAGACTGCAGTGTAGTGACTGCGACTTACGACTTAGGTGAGGGCATGCAGGGAACAATCGGAATCATCGGACCGAAGAGAATGGATTATGAAAATGTAGTAGATAATCTGAAAACGCTGAAAACACAATTAGACCATATATTTAAGAAAACATAGAAAGGCGGAATGGATTCGTGTCAGAAGAAAAAGAATTATATGATGATAAAAACGATGATGTAACAGCCGAGACAGAAACAGAAGAAACCGAAGAAGTTACAGAAGAAAGCTGTGAAGCAGAAGAAAATTCTGAAGAAGCAGAAACAGAAGAAAAATCCGAAGAAAAGAAAGGATTTTTCAAAAAGAAAAAAGATAAAAAAGATGAGAAAATTGAAGAACTGACTGACCGTGTAAAACGTCAGATGGCTGAATTTGATAATTTCAGAAAACGTACTGAGAAGGAAAAAGCTTCCATGTATGAAATCGGTGCAAGAGAAATCATTGAAAAGATTCTTCCGGTTGTAGATAACTTTGAAAGAGGTCTTGCAGCAGTTCCGGAAGAAGAAAAAGACAGTCCGTTTGCAGACGGAATGACAAAGATTTACAAACAGATGATGACGGTATTTGAGGAAATGGGTGTCAAAGCCATTGATGCAGTCGGAGAGGAATTTAATCCGGATTACCACAACGCAGTAATGCATGTGGAAGATGAAGAAGCCGGAGAGAATGTAGTAGTAGAAGAGTTCCAGAAAGGATATCTCTATAAAGACCATGTCGTAAGACACAGCATGGTAAAAGTAGCAAATTAATCAATTATATCTGATTGTTAAAATCAGATTTCATCTTATAAATTGATAGAAAACTTGGAATTGATATAGGAGGAAAAAATCATGAGCAAGATTATTGGTATTGACTTAGGTACAACAAATAGCTGTGTAGGTGTTATGGAAGGTGGACAGCCAACTGTTATCGCAAATGCAGAAGGCGCAAGAACAACACCATCTGTTGTAGCATTTACAAAAACAGGTGAAAGATTAGTCGGTGAGCCGGCAAAACGTCAGGCAGTTACAAATGCTGACAAAACAATCTCTTCTATCAAGAGACATATGGGTACAGACTACAGAGTAACAATTGATGATAAGAAATATTCTCCACAGGAAATTTCCGCAATGATTCTTCAGAAACTGAAAAGTGATGCAGAAAACTACCTTGGTGAAAAAGTAACAGAAGCTGTTATCACAGTTCCGGCATATTTCAATGACGCACAGCGTCAGGCAACAAAAGATGCCGGTAAAATCGCAGGTCTTGATGTAAAACGTATCATCAACGAGCCTACAGCAGCAGCACTTGCTTACGGTCTGGATAACGAAAAAGAACAGAAAATCATGGTATACGACTTAGGTGGTGGTACATTCGATGTTTCCGTTATTGAAATCGGTGACGGTGTTATTGAAGTATTATCTACAGCTGGTGATAACCGCCTTGGTGGTGATGACTTCGACCAGAAAGTTGCAGATTACATGATTTCTGAATTTAAGAAAGCAGAAGGCGTAGACCTTTCCGCAGATAAAATGGCAATGCAGAGAATCAAAGAAGCAGCAGAAAAAGCGAAAAAAGAACTTTCTTCTGCAACAACAACAAATATCAACCTGCCATTTATCAGCATGAATGCAAATGGACCTCTGCACTTTGATATGAACCTGACAAGAGCAAAATTTGATGAATTAACACATGACCTTGTAGAAAGAACAGCAGAACCGGTTCGTCGTGCATTATCTGATGCAGGAATCAACGCTTCCGAACTGGGTCAGGTACTGTTAGTTGGTGGTTCTACACGTATCCCGGCTGTACAGGATAAAGTAAAAGCCTTAACAGGAAAAGAACCAAGCAAGAGCTTAAACCCAGATGAATGTGTTGCACTTGGTGCATCTGTACAGGGTGGTAAACTTGCCGGAGATGCCGGCGCAGGTGATATCCTTCTTCTGGATGTTACTCCACTGTCACTGTCTATCGAGACAATGGGTGGTGTTGCTACAAGACTGATTGAGAGAAATACAACTATTCCTACAAAGAAGAGCCAGATTTTCTCTACAGCAGCAGATAACCAGACAGCAGTAGATATCAACGTAGTTCAGGGTGAAAGACAGTTCGCAAGAGATAACAAATCCCTTGGTCAGTTCCGTCTGGATGGAATCCCGCCAGCAAGAAGAGGTGTTCCGCAGATTGAAGTTACATTCGATATCGATGCAAACGGTATTGTAAATGTTTCCGCAAAAGACCTTGGAACAGGAAAAGAACAGCACATCACAATTACAGCTGGTTCTAATATGTCTGATGATGAAATCGATAAAGCAGTCAGAGAAGCTGCTGAGTTCGAAGCTCAGGATAAAAAACGTAAAGAAGCAGTTGATACAAAGAATGATGCAGACGCTATGGTATTCCAGACAGAAAAAGCAATGGAAGAAGCTGGCGATAAATTAGATGCAAATGATAAAACAGCAGTAGAAGCTGACTTAAATGCATTAAAAGAAATCCTGAATGGCTGTGCAAACACCGATGAGATTACAGATGCCCAGATTGCTGACATCAAAGCAGGTAAAGAAAAACTGATGCAGAGTGCACAGAAACTCTTTGCTAAAATGTACGAAGGTGCACAGGGAGCAGCAGGTGCTCAGGCAGGTCCGGGACCAGAAGCAGGTACAGGCGCAGGAGCAAATGAAGCTTATGGCGATGATGTAGTTGACGGAGATTACAGAGAAGTATAAAATTGTCAGTGAATAAAAGATATGGGGCATGGGGTGCTGACAGGCGCTCCATGCCTAAATGTGTGTATAGAAAGGATTAAAACCAATGGCGGATAAGAGAGATTATTATGAGGTGCTTGGTGTCGACAGAGGCGCAGATGATTCTACCATAAAAAGTGCATATCGTAAGCTGGCAAAAAAATATCATCCAGATGTAAATCCAGGTGATAAAGAAGCAGAGAAAAAATTTAAAGAAGCTTCAGAAGCTTATGCAGTGTTAAGTGATGCCGAGAAGAGAAGACAGTATGACCAGTTTGGACATGCCGCATTTGAAAATGGCGGTAGTGGAGCTGGCGGATATGGCGGCTTCAGTGGATTTGATGGCGCAGATATGGGTGACATTTTTGGAGATATTTTTGGAGATTTATTCGGCGGCGGTGGTCGTAGAAGAGCGAATAATGGTCCAATGAAGGGCGCAAATGTCAGAGCATCTGTTCGCGTTACATTTGAAGAGGCAGTCTTTGGCTGTGAAAAAGAATTAGATTTAAATTTAAAAGAAACCTGTGAAACCTGTCATGGAACAGGCGCAAAACCTGGAACACAGCCGGAAACCTGTCCAAAATGTCATGGAGAAGGCCAGGTTGTCTATACACAGCAGTCCATGTTCGGAATGGTTCGTAATGTTCAGACTTGTCCGGACTGTCAGGGAACCGGTAAAATCATTAAAGATAAATGTACCGATTGTCGTGGTACAGGATATGTATCCAAACATAAGAAGATTCAGGTAAGTATTCCGGCCGGTATCGACAATGGACAGAGCATCCGTATCCGTGATAAAGGTGAGCCGGGAACAAACGGAGGTCCAAGAGGAGACCTGCTTGTAGAAGTTATAGTAGCCCGTCATCCGATTTTCCAGAGACAGGATATGAATATCTTTTCCACTGCACCGATTACTTATGCACAGGCAGCACTCGGTGGAGAAGTTCGTATCAGTACGGTAGACGGAGACGTTATGTACGATGTAAAACCTGGAACGCAGACGGATACAAAAGTCCGCTTGAAAGGAAAGGGTGTACCGTCCCTTAGAAATAAAAACGTACGTGGAGACCATTATGTTACACTGGTTGTTCAAGTACCGACCAAGCTAAATGAAGAGGCAAAAGAAGCACTTCGTAAATTTGATGCCGCATGTGGAAATCGTCCAAAACAAGAGTCGGAAGAAGCTCCGGAGAAGAAGAAAAAAGGCGGATGGGAAAAATTTAAAGAAACGATTAAAGAAACATTTGAAGATTAGTAAAAAGAGAAGAAAATTTGTGATTGTTTCACATTTTTTCTTATCTTTTTTTCGTTGCAATCTAAAAAAAATTCCCTTATAATAGGAATGTTAAATAGGATGTACTCTCGAAAGTTCTATTATAAATCTTCTTACAAAAGAAAGATTTCGAAAGTATATTAGATAAAGTGGGAGAGTTTGTGAAAAAATGAGCAGCATAGTGGTTCTAAAGCAGATGGTGATGATATTTGCGCTGATTTTGATTGGATATTTCCTGTATAAAAAGAAACTGTTATCGGATAAGGCAGCAAAAGATTTATCAATCATCGTTGTAAATGTCTGTAGTCCGGCATTGATTATTGCCAGTATGTTTCAGGATTTGTCAGGAATTTCAAAAAGAAATGTTGCAGAAGTAACGGGAATCGGTACGCTTTACTTTGTTCTTTTAATTGCATTTGGTTATGCATTTGTAAAGCTTTTTAAAGTGCCTGCAAAGGAAAAAGAAGCCTATATTTTAATGAGTACGTTTGAAAATGTGGGATTTATCGGAATTCCGGTAGCACTTGCAATTCTTGGAAGCAGCTCTATTTTATATGTCATCATCTTTAATTTCCTGTATGATATTGTGATTTTTACATTTGGAATTACGCTTGTAAAAAAAGATGTGGAAGGAGCAAAGCACTCACTTCGTGAGATTATTGATAATCTTATGACGCCGGGATTTTTATCCTGTATTGTTGCAGTTATTATTTACTGGTTCAACTTATCGGTTCCAGATACGGTTCAGAGTATTGTAAATTATTGTGCAAATGCATGTACGTTTTTATCTATGCTTGTAATTGGTACTTCGATTGTGGGAATGAATCCGAAAAAAGTGCTGGGAAATAAGAAATTAATATGGTTTTTGTTGATTCGTTTCTTACTTGTTCCGGTTGTAACAGCTATTTTATTAAAACCGATTTTGACGGATTATATTATGCGTGCAACCTTGATTTTAATGCTTGCACTTCCGATAGGAAATCTTCCGATGATGCTTGCGGAACAGTATGATAAAGATGCACATACGATATCAGAAGGAATTATTTTATCAACAATCATGTCTGTGGTAACAATAACGATTGTATTTATGTTTGTATAAGAGAGTATAGAGAAAGAAAGGAAAGACAAAACTATGAAGTGGAATAAAATTACTTTGGAAATCAGAGAAGAAGTAGAAGATATTGTCATTTCCACCCTTGCAGACATCGGGCTTGAAGGTGCGGAAATTCAGGACAAACAGCCGTTATCCGAACAGGATAAAAAGCAGATGTTTGTAGATATTCTTCCGGATATGCCGGAAGATGATGGAGTTGCATATCTGAATTTTTATCTGGATGAGGATGAAGATGTCAATGCAATGCTTGAAAAAGTAAAGGCAGAATTAGAAGAGTTAAGAATGTTTGTAGATATCGGTTCCGGAATGATTACACTTTCCCAGACCGAGGACAAAGACTGGATTAATAACTGGAAACAGTACTTCAAGCAGTTTTATGTAGATGATATTTTGATTATTCCATCCTGGGAAGAAGTAAAAGAAGAAGATAAAGACCGAATGATTATCCATATTGACCCAGGTACAGCATTTGGAACAGGTATGCATGAGACCACACAGCTTTGTATCCGTCAGTTAAAGAAATATGTGACAAGCGAGACAGAGCTGCTTGATGTCGGAACAGGAAGCGGAATTTTATCGATTGTAGCATTGAAATTAGGAGCAAAACATGCAGTCGGAACAGATCTTGATCCTTGTGCAGTTCCGGCAGTAGAAGAAAATAAAGAGGCAAATGAGATTCCGGTAGAAGCGTTTGACATGATGATTGGAAATATCATTGATGATAAAGAAGTACAGGATAAAGTTGGTTATGAAAAATATGATATCGTAGTTGCTAATATTTTAGCAGATGTATTAGTTCCACTGACTCCGGTTATTTTAAATCAGATGAAAAAAGGTGGAATTTATATTACGTCCGGTATCATTGATGACAAAGAAGAAACTGTTGTAAATGCGGTAAAGGCAGCCGGTCTTGAAGTGTTAGAGGTTACACATCAGGGAGAATGGGTGTCTGTTACGGCCAGAAAAAATTAAGGAGCAAATAATGTATCGTTTTTTTGTAGAACCGTCTCAGGTAGAAGAAACGGTCATTCGCATCTGTGGCAGTGATGTCAATCATATTAAAAATGTACTGCGGATGAAAACCGGAGAGGAAATCCTGATTAGTACCGGAGAGACAATGGAATATACGTGCTACATTGAAGAATTCTTAGAAGATGAAGTCACTGCGCATATTATGTATGCACAGGAAGCAGGATATGAACTTTCTTCTAAAATTTATCTGTTTCAGGGACTTCCAAAGTCAGACAAAATGGAATGGATTATTCAAAAGGCAGTAGAGCTGGGAGTACATCAGGTGATACCGGTGGCAACTAAGAGAGCAGTTGTGCGTCTGGAGGGCAAAAAAGAGGTAAACAAGCAGCGTAGATGGCAGGCAATTTCAGAAAGTGCGGCAAAGCAGTCCAAGCGCATGTATGTGCCGGAAGTCAGTCATGTGATGAGTTTTAAAGAAGCCCTTGCTTATGCAAAAAAACTGGATGTGATTCTTTTACCTTATGAGCGTGCAAAAGGGATGCAGGAGACAAAAGCAATCATAAACAGTATAAAACCAGGTCAGTCGATTGGGATTTTCATAGGACCGGAAGGTGGTTTCGATGAAAAAGAAGTTGAACAGTCAATGGATGAGGGTGCAAAAGCAATCACTCTTGGAAAACGAATTTTACGAACAGAAACAGCGGGATTGACAGTGCTTTCAGTTCTGATGTTTGCTTTGGAGGAATAAAATAAAATGGAAGCATATCTTGATAATTCAGCAACCACACGATGCTTTGAAGAGGTAAGAGACATTGTAGTAAAAACCATGATGGAAGATTATGGAAATCCGTCTGCAATGCACAAAAAAGGCGTGGAAGCAGAACAGTATGTAAAAGATGCGACAGAAAAAATTGCAAAAACTTTAAAAGTCCAGGAAAAAGAAATTTATTTTACATCAGGCGGAACAGAATCCGATAACTGGGCACTTGTTGGATGCGCTTATGCAAACCGCAGACAGGGAAAACACATTATTTCTACAGTGTTTGAACATGCAGCGGTTTCAGCACCGCTTGCAGCATTAGAGGAACAGGGATTTGAAATAACAAAGATTCCGGTTGATGCAAATGGAATTCTTTCGATGGAAAAACTGGAATCTGCAATCCGTCCGGATACGATTTTAGTTTCTACGATGTATGTCAATAATGAAGTAGGAGCAGTTGTTCCGGTGGAAGAGATTGGAAAGCTGGTTCATGAAAAGAATCCGAAAACAATTTATCATGTAGATGCAATTCAGGGTTATGGAAAATTCCGTATCTATCCAAAACGGATGGGAATTGATTTGTTATCTGTAAGCAGTCATAA
>ERZ869979.193-NODE-193-length-18221-cov-13.052745_pt1 | contig 18221 bp, 16 predicted proteins | sample MGYA00521269_ERZ869979 | MGnify/ENA primary metagenome ERZ869979 (study PRJEB32232, sample SAMN07284974) | human gut metagenome | biome: human-associated habitat; material: feces | host: Homo sapiens | place: Tanzania | collected 2014-04-05 ... | reverse complement strand
GTCCCCTTTAGGTTGATACTTTTATACTGTGTATCTATCTCAACTTCACCAGATAATTTCTGATGACTCATGATTTCTGATGCTGCATGATATAGTTTATGACGCATATAGAAGCAGGTTGTCTTACTTGTTCCTAAGATGTAAGCTTCATTATCTAGAGTCATTTTACATAATTCTAGTTCAATGAAGTGGATCCACTGGTCTAAAGTGAAGTGAGACCAGTAGAATAAGGTATTAGTTCTATCACTAAAAGACTTGTGACAGTTAAGACAGATATATCTCTGGTGACCATTCTTGTCCTTTCCATTCTTCTTGAAATGAACTGAACCACAGAAAGGGCATGCCTTATGAGATGGATCAATATCTTCATCAACATGTTCATATAATGATTCAATAAGCTTATTTACATAATCCTTATCCTTAGATCTTAAATAGTTTTTTACCTGGTTTTCAGTTATCATAGCACTCACCTGACCTTTTAAGATCATTTTACAACCATTTAAAAAATCATGACTCGAGTTAGGTGGCCATAAAGTAGAAAATCAGGCGTTAAGCTGAATTTTATGATCTAGTAGCAACATTTTTCATAAACTTAGCGAAAATCTTAAGTAATTTCTAATTGTTTTAGGGAATAAGTATATAGAAGGAGGAATAAAAATATGAATGAAGTTAAATTACAAGGTCAGATTACATCTGATCCAGAAGTGAAAGAATCTAGAAATGGTGTATTAAGAGGATCATTTCTACTTACTACGAAAGGAGGGACTGAAGATAGACCACGTTATGATTATATACGTTGTGTCATCTGGGACGAAAAGGCACAGTATGTAGTTGATCATTTTGAAAAGGGTCAGTCAGTGTCTATTGAAGGAAGTGTAAGAGGGCGTTTTTATCCAAATCGTTCAGGAACGACTTCTTATGCAATGGAAGTATATCCAGAACATATGGTATGTGAAGAATCCAGCTATTCATTCTAAAACATGCATAAACATGCATGAATGATGATTGAGATATGCATGTTCATGCGTGTATAATGTATCTCGAAAGTGAGGGATACATGATGAATAGAAAGTACTTTTTCTTTGATATTGATGGGACTTTAGCTGTAGGTACACCAGGAAACCAATATATTCCTGAATCAACACAATATACTTTAAAACAGTTAGAAGCACAGGGACATTTTATTGCGATAGCGACAGGTAGAAGTTATGCTATGGCACATGATTATATGCATGAATTAGGTTTTCATAATATGATCAGTGATGGTGGGAATGGCATTACTATTGATGACAAGTTAATAGGTATAGAACCACTTGATTATCAATTATGTCTTGATTTAATAGATGAATGCGAGAAGAAGGGTTTAATATGGGCTTTTTCTCCTGATAATGAAACAAGAAGATTAGCACCGGATGATCGTTTCTATGATTTTACTCATGATATTTATATGAAGACAGAAGTGGTGGAAGGTTTGAATCCTCGTGATTATGATCAAATCTATAAGGTATATATTGCCTGTTTTAAGGGTGAAGAAGAGAAACTAGACTCTTTAAAGAAGTTACCTTGGTGTCGTTTTCATAAGGAATATTTGTTTGTAGAACCAGGAGATAAGAGTAAAGGTATTAAACGTATGGTGGAACATCTTGGTGGTGACATTAAGGATGTTGTGGTATTTGGTGATGAAAAGAATGATTTGTCTATGTTTATTCCAGAGTGGACAAGTATTGCGATGGGTAATGGTATAGATGAATTAAAGAAGAAAGCCACTTATGTCACAACGGATGCAGATCATGATGGTATTTATAATGCCTGTGTGCATTATGGATGGATCAAGGAAAGACATCTTTTGGCACTTGATATGGATGGAACACTTCTAAAGTCTGATAAGACAATTTCTAAAAATACAGCCGCTTCTTTAATTAAAGCAAACAAGCGAGGACAGAGTATCTGTTTATGTACAGGAAGAGGTCTTGCAGAACTTAAAGACTATGAAGGTGAATTAGACTTTTGTGATTATGGTATCTTGCTGAGTGGATGTTTGATCTATGATTTTAAGAACAATAAACCTTTAGAAGTCCATTCTTTTGATACAGATGTATTTACACAGATGATGGATATTGTGAAGAAGGAAGATGTGATGTTGTATTTACTTGATTCAACACATTCTATTGCTTCTCAAAAAGATATAGAGAATATGTCTTACTACAATATGGCTATTTATCAATCTATGTTTGAAACGCGTGCAGAGGCTGTAGAAGACATTTATGAATATGCTGACATGCATAAGAATGAGATTCTTAAGTTCTGTTTATATAATCCAAATGTTGATGCAATGAATCTTCTTTTAAAGAAATTAGAAGTATTTCCAGTCAGCTGTGCTGTGGTAGAAGAAACAGCCATTGAAGTCACACCTTTAGGTATTACTAAAGGGGCAGGACTAGAATCCTTATCATCTTACTTAAATATCCCTATTGAAAATACAATCATGATAGGGGATAGTGGGAATGATATTGAAGCATTCCAGAGTGCAGGTAAAGCCATTGCGATGGGAAATGCGACAGAAGAAATTAAGAATTTAGCCACTGAAATCACATTAGATAATGATCATGATGGAATAAAAGTAATCGTAGATAAATATCTTTTGTAAGTAGTGATGATTTCGTGTAGAATACCCCTTTGTAGGAGGGAAAATCATGCGTTATAAAAATCATTTATTACTACTACTTACTGCATTTATCTGGGGTTGTGCTTTTGTTGCACAAAGTGCAGGTATGGACTATGTAGGGCCATTTACTTTTACTGCCTTACGTAGTTATTTAGGTGGACTTGTTTTATTACCACTTATTTATTTCTTTGATCATACAATGAATTTCAAGGATAAGAAATTATGGGCTGGAGGAATTGCCTGTGGTATTGTATTAGGTGTTGCAAGTGGCTTACAGCAGTTTGGTATTCAGTTTACAACTGTTGGTAAAGCAGGATTTATTACAGCACTTTATATTATTGTCGTACCATTTTTTAGCTTATTTTTAGGGAAGAAGTTAAGTCCTAAGATTGGTATCTCTGTTGTCTTAGCCGTTATTGGTCTTTACTTATTATGTATGACAGGATCACTTTCTTTAGGTAAAGGTGATTTATTAGTATGTGCATGTGCCTGTGTATTCGCATTACATATTCTTGTGATTGATCACTATTCACCTTTAGTAGATGGTGTAAAGATGAGCTGTATTCAGTTCTTCACATGTGCATTATTAAATACTATTCCAATGTTTCTATTTGAAGATGTATCTATGCATAATATCATGGCAGGATGTGCACCTATTCTTTATGCCGGATTATTATCAAGTGGTGCAGGATATACATTACAGATTATTGGACAGAAGGGTATGAATCCTACAGTCGCTTCTATTTTATTAAGTATGGAATCTGTATTCTCAGTACTTGCAGGATGGATGATTTTAGGTCAGAGTCTTACAATTAAAGAAGGATTTGGCTGTGTACTTATGTTTGTCGCAATTATTATTGCACAGCTACCAGACAAAAAAGCCATTCAGAATTAAATTCTGAATGACTTTTTTAGTTGAATGCTTTTTTTCTTAGTATCATATAAGTAATGAGATGAGCTGCTGCAGTAACTACCCAAGTCACTGGATATGATAAATAAATAGAATTAAGTGTATGGAAATATTGGAAGATAGTAAGAATCCACAAGACTCTTAGTCCACAGGCACCTATTAAAGATACAATCATAGGAATAGTAGAATAACCTAGACCTCTCAATGATCCAACTATAACATCCATCCAGCCACAGATGAAATAAGGTACACATATATAGAATAATCTTTCATGACCATAGGCAATAGCCTGTACATCTGTTGTATAGATACGAATCAGTTCATCCGCAAAGAAATAAACAAGATTACCTAAAACAAGCCCTACAACAGTCACTATGCCAATGCATAATGTAAGTACTCTATCGACTCTCTTTCTATCATTAATACCATAGTTCTGACTTGTGAAAGTCACACATGCCTGATAAATCGCATTCATAGACTGATAAACAAATCCTTCAAGTGATCCTGCAGCGGCATTACCAGCCATCGCAATAGAACCAAATGAGTTGATAGATGATTGAATCAGGATATTAGAAATAGAGAAGATAGCACCCTGTAATCCTGCAGGTAAACCAATCTTGAATATCTGGATCACTTTATCTTTATGGAACTTTAAAGCATGAATATCTAAATGGATGACAGTACTTGTTTTCATCAAGCAGTTAATAATAAGTATTGATGAAACAAGTTCAGCCGTAAATGTTGCAAGTGCGACACCTGCAACATCCATCTTGAATATAATAACGAATATTAAGTTCAAGATGACATTCACAACACCAGCTACAATAAGGAATATAAGTGGTCTTTTTGTATCACCAATAGCTCTTAAGATGGCAGCACCAAAGTTATAGAGAGCTACAAAAGGCATACTTACAAAATAAATACGTAAATAAGTTGTCGCAAGATTGATGACATCATCAGGTGATCCCATGGCTTCTAGAATCATTCTTGCACCTGTTACACCAATAATCGCAAAGATCAAGCCAAAGACAATTGCGAGTAGTATGGCAGAATGTACTGTTTCATGGGTATCTTTCTCTCTTTGTGAGGCAATAAAACGTGCAACTAGTACATTGACCCCGACAGATAAACCAATAAATAAACTCACTAATAGATTGACAACAGAAGATGTAGAACCTACTGCCGCAATAGAACGTGGACCAGCAAACTGTCCTACCACAATAACGTCTGCTGCATTAAATAATAACTGCAGCACCCCTGAAAACATTAATGGTATAGAAAATATTAAGATCTTACCAAGCAATGGACCGTGCGTCATATCCATTTGATATTGATCTTTCTTCATGAAAACACCTCCTCATGACTATAGTCTATCATATTCAAATTAAAGGTGTAGAGAAGTTTCAAAATGAGTAAATGAAAGTAACACTTTTTTTTTAGAGAACCTTTCGTTATAATTATTTTGGAAAGAGGGGAGTGAAAAAATGATATTTCACGAAGTTGAATTATCTCATACTAAAGAAATCATGGATTCATATGAAGTGAATCCTATTATTGCGAAATATGTAGAACATAGAGGCTTCACAAAAGAAGATTATGAAGCACTCAACACACCATTCTATTATAACTTTACAGATTTAGAGAATGGTGAAACAGTATTGAATTTGATTAAAGAAGCATGTGCTTCTAAGTCCAAGATTCATATTTGTATTATGAGTACAGAACTACACCATTTATTAGAAAGTGCAATGATTTTCCTAGGTGTATTAATGGCTAAAGGAAAATCAGCTTTTGAATTCTTTGATGGTCCTCAGGATGATTTTGGTCCTGGTCTTCATATTATCTTAGGAGATCAATTAGAAGTAAGAGATGGAAATGATGTATATCCATTAGTACCTGGTGGTAACTATAAGGATGAAGATGTAGCACAGAGCTTACTTGTATTACAGCTTATTAATACATTATTAGGTAAAGAGAATCAGTATTTAGCATCTCTTGCAGGTATTGGTATTCAGTCTGAAGGTGTTCCTCTACGTAATTCTAATCGTTATCATTTAAAGAAGACTTTAGGGTTATTAAATGATTGTCGTTTTGATGCGATTGAGTTTGTTGCGTTAACACCTAAGACAAGACAGAAAAACAATATGCGTCAAAGAGAATTTAAGAAGACATATAATGAAAGTGTTATGTCTGGTTCTATCACAAATAAGATGGCTAATTACTTAAGTTCTTTAAATAATGCGAAGAAGATGGTTAAGTATTTAATCTATGGTTGTCCTGGTACTGGCAAGTTCCGTCAAGTTGCACCGATTGCGGATGAAATCAATGCAGGATACTTTATTAGTGATGAATTCTATGATGATGATAAAGTAAGAGATGTGATTCCATTAGAAATCTCAGACTTATCTAAAACTAATATAGAAGAATACTTACAAGTATTATCACCATTTGGAAATGGACAGGAAAAGACTTATATCTCTATTGAAGGTTTAGTTATTCATGAAGCACCTGTAAAAGATTATTTTGATCATATCAAGTTAAGCTTCTTTATTCCTAATGTAGGTGGTATTGATACAATCATCTATAATCCAAACTATAAAATTAATCAATTTAAACAGGGACAGAAAGTAAAGGTTGTAGGTAAACTTGCAATCAATGACTTTACAAGTCTTATGACAATTAATGCAGTGCAGGTAGACATTCTTGATTAAGAGTGTCTTTTTTTAAACATGAATTTGAAAAAAATAAAGTATAAAAACAATTCATGGTATGATAACTATACGAGGGAGTGATACGATGAATTGTTTTTTTAATGCCTTATTTTTATTTATTAATAACCCAGAAGTACGTGATATCAATTACCAGATTGCCTTAGGATTACTAGAGAATGGACATGAATTAGATTATCTAACAATCAATGAACTTGCAGACAGATGCTTTGTCTCTACTTCTAGCTTAAATAGATTTTTTCGTATTTATGGTTACAACAAGTATATGATCTTTAAAGCATTATTCTCTAGTCATTTACGTATTCGTTATGTACAGATACAAAATAGAGTCAATGAAAAAGATTATGAGATGCTTCATAAGTTATTCTCTGGTTTTCTTAAATCAGAAGACTATGAAAGACTTATAGATATGTCATGGGTAGAAGAAGTATGTGAGATGATTCATAATAGTAAAAGGATAATACTTATTGGCTCTGATGAAATGGCTAGCTATTTTTCTAGAATGCAGATAGATTTCTATGTGATGAACAAACTTGTTTTAAAAGACAGTATCTATAAGACAAACTTCTTTACACCTGAGAAGGATGATTGTGTCATGTTACTCAGTATGGAAGGAAGAATAGTAGACTTAAATCCTTGGTTACTCAATAAATTAAAAGAGATTAATCCTAAGATGATTACCATAGGACATTATGATTATTTACAGGATGCTTATGGACTTACAATTCCTCAAGGATTAGATGAAGTATTAGAGAATATGATTCTAGATTATTATATACAGAAGATTACTTACTATTATGCGGAGAAATACTTATGATACTAGAACAGTTGAATATGTTAGAGAGTACAACAGATAGAGAAGGATATACTTATCTTATTACGCATTACTTATTAGAAAATCGTCATTCTATTATTGAATATAAAGTGAATGATATACTAGAAGAACTTGATATTTCTAAGTCAACATTGAGACGTTATTCTATTGATTTAGGTTATAAGAACTTCACGGCTGTACAATATCAGATCTATTATGAAGTCACAACAAGACCATTTTATCGTTCATGTATGAGTGATGAAGAGTTATGGAGTAAGTTAGAAGGTAAGAAAAGAATAGTAGTATTAGGTGATGAAAGTTCTATCGCACCATTACTTATCTATAAGCAGATCTTTAGAGATACAACACTACCTATAGATTTTCAGATGTATCAGTCACATTCTGTTAAACAGTTATCACAGCTTAATGTGACTACAGATGATTTTGTATTCTTTGTATCTTTGTTTCATTCTAATCTAGGATTTGAATTAGGTTATTTTGATGAGTATATTACTTTGATGAAATCGTTGGAAGAAAGAGGAATAGATCATCTTTATATTGGTAAAGTCGCTAAGAAAAAAGAATTACATGAGAACTTTATAGAAATTAATGAGAAGTGTATTGCGGATAGAATACATCATCTCTGTATGATTTTTGAAAATATATACGGTATTTTAGATAATTTACAAAAGTAATTCACTTTATGAACTCTTTTTCTTTAGAAAAAATTAAGGTTATAAAATAAAAACTATAATCATTTTTTGTATTCGCTTACATTTTCTTTCCTGGTTATATTGGATTTAGGGAGGAATTAGAAATGAATAAAGTATTAAGAAGAAGTAGTATGGCGTTTGTAGTGACAGGGATGGTTTTAGGCAATATGCATGCTGTAAAGGCAGTAGAGACTGAAGTGAAGCCTTCTAAGGTGGAAAATGTATATGTATATGATCAGTCAGCTCTTATGAATGAATATACAAAAGCAGTGACATCTAAACCAACCTATATTATTTATCCTGATCAGGAAGTAGATGAATTAGGTGCAAATCAGCTTCTTGAAGACTTAGGAATGAAGGATCATTTGAGGGAATATGCAACTGCAGCATATATTGTGAATCCTGGAGAAGATGGTTATACAAAAGAAGAAGAGGATAACTTCCTTACAATTATGGATTCGCTTGTAACTGCATCTACCAATACAAAAGTGATTGGTGTAGGTAATGGTGCTGACTTTGTGAATAACTATGTATCTCAGAAAGACTGGATGTTATCTGGTATTATGACATATGGTGGACATAAGGGAGCAACTCCTAAGTATTCTGTACCAGCTTATATTGGTAATAGTGCAGCAGATGTAAAGGATCCATATATTGCATCAAACAAGGCAGAAAAGAAAGAAACAGCAGGAAGTCTTGAAGTATATTCAAACAAGAATAATAAGTTTGAGAATGTTGTTTATAATTCAAGTACAGAAACTTTAGCTGAATCATTCAATAATGCATGGAATTATGTATTCTCTAAAAATGGTAGATTAGGTAATATTACTGGTACTTTCTATACAATGCCTGATTCAAAGGAAAGACCATATGAATACACTACTTTCTTTATGGCTGATAAAGTAGGATTAAAGAGAGAAGTAGTAAAACAGGATTTAGATAATGATGGTAAAGACAGCTTATGGTATGAATATAATACTGAAGCAACATTAAAGGCTGAAAACGGGACAGTACCTTTAGTATTATTACTTCATGGTAACGGAAATGATCCTAGAACTCAGATTGAAACATCAGGATGGACAGAAGTAGCAGCTAAAAACAATATCATGTTAGTAGAACCTGAATGGCAGGGTAAAACAATTGGCGGTTATAGTTTTGATCCTATGACTGAAGATGATAGTTCAACAGATAAGAATGATATTTTAACTATGCTTGAAGTACTAAAGAAGAAGTATCCACAGATTGATACATCTAGAATTTATATTGAAGGATTATCTAGAGGGTCAAGAAACTCTTTACATATTGGTTTAGTTCATCCTGAAATATTTGCAGGATTAGGTATTCATTCTGGAGGTATTAATCCAGAGTTTGTAGAAGGTTTAGATGATTACGTTACTAAGAACCAGGATAAATATGATATGCCAGTCTATATGGCTATTGGGACAAAGGATGTTTTCAACTATCTACCAGTTGCGACAAATACAGGTGGTGTGAATATCCAGGTTGCAATTCAGTATTATCAGAGATTAAATAATATGCCAGTGACAACTCAATTTATTGATGATGGTTATTATGGTGTAGATAATAATGTATATACAACAGTAGAAAATGTTGGTTCATTATCAATTAAGAATAGAACTCTTACAAATGATAAAGGTGTATCTATCTCATTAAATGCGATTGATGATTATGGTCATTGGAACTATGAACCAACTGCTGCAGAAATGTGGAAGTTCTTTAGTCAATATTCTAGAGATATGAATACTGGTGAAATTGTATTAAATAAGAAAGATTATAATACAAATAAACCAGAAAACAATGAATCAACTCCTACTGTAAAACCTAACGAAACAACTGATGATAAGAAGAATGATACATCAGAAGATAAGAAGAAAGATGATAAAGTAGTTAAGACAGGTGACACAACAGTATTTGGATTATTTGCAATTATGAGTATGTTAAGTGCTATCGCATTTATCACAATCAAGAAATATGCACGTTAATTATTAGAGGCAGCAACAGCTGCCTCTTTATTAATTACGAAAATATATACCGTATTTTAGATAATATACAAAAATAGTTCATTTTATGAACTCTTTTTCTTTAGAAAAAATTAAGGTTATAAAACAAAAACGAAACACGTTTTATGCAATCGCTTTCATATACTCTTTTTGATATATTTGTCACAGGAGGAAATGGACATGAATAAAATGAAACGTGTATTTTCAGTTGTTGTAAGTGTTGTAATGATGGTTGCAATGTTGTTTGTCGTACCTGTTCAGGCAGCAGGTAATTATGTAGCTCAGTTATATGGTAAAATTACTGATGCTGGGCAGGTAGTCAATAAAGTCGTAATTGACTACGGTGATGATGTAAGAGTATCTGGTGCTGACAAGGATACTTATACAGTTCATGCAACTAACTATGTACAGATTGGTTCAAATGACGGTAAAGTTTATAGCGATGCTGATCGTACTATTGAAAAGGTAGAAGTTGCAGGTGGTAAGGTAACACTTTATATGAATGAATCAGAAGGTGCTACTTTAACTTGGTTATCAGAAGGTAGAAACTACCCTGGTAAGATTAACTATACTATTACTCAGAATGAAGCTTTAAAAGCAACTGCAGTAGATGGTAGAGATTTAGCAGATATTACAGGAGATATCACTTGTGATAATACTGTGATTGATGAAGAAACAGCAAAGTTTACTTCAGTTAAAGGATCTCAAGGTATTAATTATCAGTTCCATGAAACAAAGGGTTCAGACAAGTTAGTTGTTTGGTTCCATGGTAATGGTGAAGGTGACTTAGAAGGTTATAATACAGAGAATAACGTAGCTCAGATGCTTGCAAACAGAGGTACTGTTGCTTGGGCTACTGATGAAGCTCAGAATATCTTTGGTGGTGCTCATGTAATGAGTTTCCAGGCACCTTCAACTTGGTACTATGCGCAAAGAGATAATCTATTAGAAAAAGCTAAAACAGAAATCGAAGAAGTTATTAAGAAATACAATATTAACCCTAATAAGGTTGTAGTAAGTGGATGTTCAGCTGGTGGTTATATGACTACTAGAATGTTGATCGCATATCCTGACTTATTCTCAGCAGCTATGATCAACTGTCCAGCATTAGACTTAGCTAGTATTAGAGGTGGAGAAACTCCAACTGATGAAGAATTAGCAAGCCTTAAGAATTCTAAGACAGCTATCTGGTTAGTACAGGGTAAAACAGACTCAAGTGTTAAGTCTGAAGCATGCTCACAGAGAGTATTCAAGATTTTAACTGATGGTGCTGAATTAACTACTACTAGAGTAGAACAGGAATTTAATTCAAGCTTCACTACTAGTGAAACTAAAGATGGTAAATATAAATTATCATTATATGATACAGTGGATTTAGAAGAAAAAGTTGACTCATTAGGTGAAACTAGACCTTGTGGTAAACTTAAATTTGAAGAAGATTATAACTTAGATGGTGTTAAAGAAACAGTTAAATACAATGACCACTGGTCTTGGATCTATACTTTAAGAAATAACCCATCTGATGCAACAGGTACTCATATCTGGAATTGGGCAGCTACATATATGAAAGATGCAACTCCAGTAGAACCTGAAAAGCCTACTACTCCAGAAAACAAACCATCAACAGACACAACAGATAAGACAGACACAACAGATACAACAAACAAAACTGAAACTACTACTAAGAAAGATCCAGTAAAGACTGGTGATGCTACTACATTTGCAGCTTATATCGCAATGTTTGTAGCAGCAGCTTTTGGAATCATTCTTACTAGAAGAAAAAGAGCTTAATACGCACTAAAGCAGGTTCGGGGGAACCTGCTTTTTTAACTTGTATGCAATTTTGAGTGGTTTTTATAGTTTGTCTTTAATTTCAAATAGTTTATGCATATCATATGCTTTCACATAATAGTTGGTTGCATCCATTTTTGTTTTATTGAAGTATTCACCTGCTTTAAGTACAAAATTCTTTTCGATAAGAGTTATAAGCTCATCTCTGGTTATAAAGCGAGGCATTGAATAAGTCCATTTTTGTTTCTTCAGCATTTCAATCACATCTTCAGGTATTTCTGTACCATAAAAGAGTTTGCGGGCACGTAATAGATCCTCACAGGATGGACTAATTCTTACAAGTATATGATAATCATATTCTGCGATTTTATTAGATTTTTTTATATTTGGTATATAGCGTCCTGATTCATCCCAGTTCTCTTTTTCTAAGAGAAGAAGCTGACCAAAATCTTTTGTGGACTTGATTGAGATATGTTTACCATTACAGTCAATATCTACACTATCCCATACGTTTTCACCATAAACGTCTAAATCAGGTTCATTCATTTCTAAACCATAATCTTGAAGACAATAATAAACAGCATATTCTGCAAGCTTTCCTTGAATATCATTAATGAATATTTCATTAGGTGTTCTTTTGTGTTCTCCACCTTGACGGTGATCTCGATGATGTCCTTCACCATAGGCCATATCAAGAGAAAAGTCTAGTACTTTTTGTACATCTTCAGGATGAATAGTACCTATTGCTTCAAAAGGAACCTTTCGACCTTCTGGTATAGTATGTATACGTTTACCATCTTTTTCTAGTAATTTTAGTTTGTAAAAGTTTGGGTAAGACATAGTATCATTCCTTTCTATGTATTATTAGTTAGTTTTATCTTATCATTGTAAGTCTAATGAAACAATAGAGTTACAGAAATGAATAGAAATTACAAGTCTTGAATTGGTAGGCAGCCTATGATAATCTAATCATGATTTCATTAAATCATGAAATAAATTTTTTTGAATTACGATAAGAAATTTTATGAAAAGTGGAGTATGTATAGAGTGTAAGACATACTTCGATATGTGATCAGAGGGATATAGGATGAATAAAGAGAATGAAGTAAAAGAAAAAGGTTTAGAAACAAAGCCAGTGCAGTTTTATATTGATACGGATTTAAAGAAGAGATTAAAAACATATTGTGTTGTGAATGATGAGAATATGACATCAGTTCTCACAAAAGTATTAGATACATTCCTTGTGTCTGAAGGTTTTTAACATATTCACATTAAATATTGCATAAAAGAATAATAAAGGAGTTTGAATTGAATGAATAATAAATTGAAGTGTGCATCATTTTTTGCGGGTGTAGGAGGAATAGATTTAGGGTTTGAATCAACAGATTGTTTTGAAACTGTATATGCGAATGAAATAGATCCTTATCCAGCAAGAACATATAATCTGAATTCAGATATAACTGTAGATTGTAGAGATATAAGAGAAGTACAGCCAGACCAGATTCCAGATTTTGACGTATGTCTTGCAGGTTTTCCATGTCAATCATTTAGTGTAGCTGGTTATAGACAAGGTTTTGATGATGAAAAAGGAAGAGGTACATTATTCTTTGAAGTAGCAAGAATCATCGAAGCAAAGAAACCTAAGATTGTATTCTTAGAAAATGTGAAAAACCTTGTGACACATGATAATGGGAATACTTTTAGAGTAATATTAAATACTTTAGAAGAGTTAGGTTATCATGTAAAATACAAAGTTTTAAATGCGATGGAATATGGAAATGTTCCTCAGAATAGAGAAAGAATATATATTGTAGGTTTCTTAAGTGAAGAAGAATGTAAGAAATTCAGTTTTCCAGATAAAGTAGAACTTACAAATCAATTAGAAAGTATCATTGATTTCCATACTAAGTTGGATGAGAAATACTATTATACTCCTGGTAAGTATAAGGGTGATATCTATGAAAAATTAGTAGAAGCAATGGATGATGATCGTGCTGTTTATCAGTGGAGAAGACAGTATGTACGTAAGAATAAATCAAGAGTAGTACCTACATTAACAGCTAATCAAGGAATGGGTGGACATAATGTATGTCTTATTATGACTGACAATGGAATACGTAAAATGACACCACATGAATGTTTTAATGCACAGGGTTTTCCTAAAAACTTTAAGTTGCCAACAGATATGGCGGAATCTAGATTATATAAACAAGCAGGGAATTCTGTATGTGTATCAGTTATTCATAGAATAGCTGATAGTATTGTGGATGCAATAAAATAATATTAAGAAACAGGTGATTCTATGTTCTATGAAAAACAGCCAAAACAGCAACGGGAAGATTATAAAGAAATGCTTTCTATTATAGGAAGTTTATCTAACTTGTTTGCGGATTCTAGTACACCAATGCTTTATTATCGTGCACATGAGAATGTATTTTGTAAGTACTTTGAAGCAGATAATCTTGGTAGAGAAGATTGTTCTGCGGATGCTTCAAAGGATAGAATAGGTATTGGTTTGAAGACATGGACTGGAAGAGATGATCAAAAAGTTGCAGAATTTGGAAGACTAAGACCTGCATATGAACATCTAACAGGTATGGATTTAGTGAAAGAAATAGCTAAATATAGAAATGAGAGAATACGTATTACTAAGAAGATGCATGGCTTAACTGATATGTGTTATCACATTGTGAAGAGAAAAGAAAACGAAATGCAGATATATGAATGTTCTTTTGACTACATTGATATAGATAATATCGTATTAGATGAGAAGAGAGGAAATGCGAATAATACATATTTTTCTGATGGTAAGCATGTGTATCATTTCAGTATGTCTAAGAATACTCTATTTATGATATTTGATGATATGGAATTTATGGATTCATTTGGAGTCAATATCTTAGAAGATCCTTTTACTGTTCTTAAGAATATGAAGGATCATGTTAATAGTGGTATATCAGTAAGTGTGAATAAACCAAGACTATGTCTTCGTTTATATGCAGTGAACCGTGATGGTACTAAGTATGTTCCTGAAAAGAGTGGATTGAATCAATGGAATGCATCAGGACGTGTACGTGATCCTAATGAAATATATATTCCTTATCTAACAGAAGATAGAAATAGAAGTGTTGATTTCTTTCCAAATAGAGATGAACCATTTACGTTATTGCTTCCTGATGGAACAGAGATGAGTGCTAAAGTATGTCAAAGAGCATTTACTAAAGTGAGTCCTGAGAAGTATGAACTTCTTACTCCTGAAGAGAAAGAAAGAGAAGATGCACGTGCTAAAGTAGGTAAGTCAATTATGAGTAATCCTAATAAAGCATTGGGTAAATGGCTTTTAAGAGATGTATTTGAGTTACCAGAGAAAACATTAGTTACTTATGATATGTTGAGAATATTTGGTGTAGATAGTGTTATGTTTACTAAGCTAGAAGAGAAGAAATATAGGATTGATTTCTGTGTTTTAGGAACATATGAGAAGATGTATCATTTGGATGATGTGGAACAAGTTGAGGAGTAGATGTGAACAGTCACTGAGGGGTGGCTGTTTTTATTTGTTGATAAGTTTAATTATGGTTGTGAAAGTACATTCTAGTAGTAGAATATTATATATAATTATTTTTGAGAGAGATGATACTATGCCGGACAATCTTACAAAAGAACAACGTCATAAAAACATGAGTGCTATTAAAGGTAAAGATACTTCTATTGAAGTAAGAGTGAGAAAATATCTATGGGAACATGGTTTTCGTTATCGCAAGAACGTGAAAGATTTACCTGGTAAGCCAGATATAGTCATATCTAAGTATAAAACAGTGATATTTATTAATGGCTGCTTTTGGCATCATCATTTTAATTGTAGACTTGCGACAATACCTAAAGCCAATAATGATTATTGGGTTAAGAAGATAAATAGAAATGTAGATAATGACATAAAGAACTATAACTTATTACAGCAAATGGACTATAATGTCATTGCGGTATGGGAATGTGAGATTAAAGAAGATTTTGAACACAGAATGAAATTACTTATTGAAGAAATAACGCAGTGAAGATTGTTGTCTCACTATATAATATTCAGAAGTTGGTAGAGAAATGAAATGTTTTATTAAAGATATATCGGGATTCATTATTAAAGAATTATACTAAAAGTGATATTATTTGATTGTGACAAATATTGAGCTTTGCATCTAGAGTTAGATATAGGTAGTTTTGTATTTAAATAACATAAGCTATATTGACGATAGAAGAAAAAAATAGAAAATGATAATACTAATTGATTGGAGATTATTTTATGAAGGTTGAAATTTATTCACATAATTACGCGTATGAACTATTACAGAATCCAGTATATAACCCAGTATATGATGAAATTATAAAAGTATGTAAGGAGTGTCCATTACCTCTTTATGAAGGTAAATCTTCCAAACAAAAAAGGTTAGATGTGGTGCAGCAAATAATCAATACATATTTTGATTTAAGTTTGGAAGAAATAGGGTGGAAATCACAATCTCCTGTCACTACGGATGAAGATGAAGATAAAATGAAAGCTGATTTTTTTAAAAAATATCCAGCATATGATATAAATGAAAGTGCAAATGCAATATCTGGTGGACAATTAAAAATTATGGTTGAGGTTGAGATGGGGAATGCTGCAAGCTATTATAGAGATTTATGCAAATTTTTACTTTCATATACAAAAAATAAAGCTGATTTTTTTATTTTGGTAGTACCAATAAGACAGTTGTCTACCAGAATAGATTCAGGAGTTATTGATTTTGAAAAAGTAAAAAGAGAACTTAAAATGTTAAAGGTGAATTTTCCTATCCCTATTCTCGTGGTTGGCATTTCAGAAGATCAAAAAAATGTATGGAATACGAAAGGATTGATTCGAGAAGAACTTGAGCATATAAAGAAAAGTCAAGTGTCAAGAGAAATTCTAGTTAAGTCATATATGGAACATATAATTAACTCTAATATATCTTGTTTTGTTGTGGATGATGAATTCAAGGAAAAGAGTGCTCGCGTGAAGAAGAGCAGGGATAAACTTATAAACTCCGTTAATTCAGTAACAAAGAAATATAAGAAACTTAAGGATTTTGAATGTGGAAGCAAAAAGCATAACGAAATTATGGAAGAAATTAATGGATACAAGAAAGAAATAAAAACAGAAGAAAAAAGTATTAGGAATATTTTAGGTTTCGATTTATACAAAAAAGCAGAGTAACCATCAGGCTACTCTGCTTTTATAATCTCTTCTAATCTAGGTTCTAATGTATTAATAATGAATGTAACTAATGCATTACCCATCATGAAATATCTCTGTCTATCAGTCATTCCTGTATCAGTCCAATTATCAGGGAAATGCTGTAATCTTTCAGCTTCCACTGGCGTGATGATTCTCATTTCTCCTGTATCTAGGTCTGCAACAACATGACTACTTCTGTTCACTGTACCTTCACTTGTTAACATTGTTCTACTTGGTAAATCAATATTTTCAGGATAAGCGATCTTTCCTTCAGAGAAGTTATAAGTGAAACCTGCAGCATTTGTTCTTGTGATTCTTTTAGAACCTTTCATGTATTCAAACTTTTCTTTCTGTTTATCATTTAAGTAGTATCTCTTATCTACATTATGAAGTAAAGTATCTTTTAAAGGTATTGGTTCTTTAAACTGAGGTTCAGTCTTAAAAGTCACAACCTGTCCATTCACCATACAACCAGTATTCTCAAAGTTTGCATGGAATGTTTCTGTCATCTCTACAGTATCTTCATAAGAAGTCACATCATAAGTTCTAATAGGAGTATCAATGAGATTAATTGGGAACTGTCTTGCAAATAATCCTTCTTTCGCAATAATATCCTCAATTTTCATATCAGAAAGTGTTCTTGCATACTTAGTATCTTTTCTCCATGCGAAAATGAATGTTCTTCTTCTTCTCTGTCTTGCACCATATTCAGCCGCATTGATAACACGCCATTCTGCATCATAACCTTCATCATTAAAAGTTCTAAGCATAATACCAAAATCTCTACCACGCTGTTTAGAAGGTGACTTAAGTAATCTATCTACATTTTCTAATAATACAAAAGGTGGCTTTTTAACATGTAAAATCTTTGCGATTGACCAGAAAAGAACACCTTTCTTACCTTCAATCCCTTTTTCACCACTTAGTGATCTTGCTACTGAGTAGTCCTGGCAAGGGAAGCCACCAACAAGAAGGCTATGATTTGGGATATAATCAGCATCTTCATCTAGGTGGGCTACTTCCTCTTGAATATCAATATTGGAAGTATGCTCTTTACCAAATCTAGTACAGTAGCAGTTATATGCAGGCTGTGCTTTAGTAGATGGTTCAAACTGGTTTGCCCAAACAAATTTCCAATTTCTATTTTCAATCGCTTTATCATTTTCATCAAATGATTGAATATCATTTAATCCTACTCTAAATCCACCTACACCAGCAAATAGTTCTACAACTGTTAGTTCCATGTATACTTCCTCCGTCTTATGTTATAATATAATTACATTTTTTATTTATAAGCCTATAGCACATCTATTATACATTAAATAGA
>ERZ869979.192-NODE-192-length-18237-cov-5.018117_pt1 | contig 18237 bp, 12 predicted proteins | sample MGYA00521269_ERZ869979 | MGnify/ENA primary metagenome ERZ869979 (study PRJEB32232, sample SAMN07284974) | human gut metagenome | biome: human-associated habitat; material: feces | host: Homo sapiens | place: Tanzania | collected 2014-04-05 ... | reverse complement strand
CTTCAGAAGCATCTTCACTCTTCACTTCATTATATTCTGCATACTGCTGAGGATTCCACTCCTTCACCTTCATCGTAGTATAGATAACGCAAAGAATCAGAATAGCAGCACCGATATAGAATGACCAGATCACAGAATCAGGAACCACACCCTTATCAGCCACATTCTTGATACCCAAGAAAGTAAAGAGGAATGGGAAAATGTAACCAGCCACAGAACCGGCATTGCAGAGGAAACTCTGGATAGAGTAAGCTTTCGCCTTCTGCTTCTCATTGACCATATCACCCACCAGCATCTTGAAAGGCTGCATCGCCATATTGATACTTGTATCCAAGAACATCAGGGCTATCAAACCGAAAAGCATCGCACCGCTCACCGTCAATCCGAGCGAACCGGCATTAGGCAGCAGGCACATCACCAATACAGCCACCGAAGCACCAATAAATAAGTAAGGTATTCGACGACCGAAGCGGCACCAGGTTTTATCGCTCAAAGTACCAACGATAGGTTGCACCAGGATTCCCATCAGCGGAGGGAGGATCCAGAAATAACTCAAGTTGTGTGGGTCTGCACCCAACGTTGCAAAAATTCGGGATATATTGGCGCTCTGAAGGGCGTAGGCAATCTGTACCCCGAAGAATCCGAAGCTTAAATTCCAAAGCTTCCAGAAACTCAAATCAGGTTTTTGTGTCATATTATTTTTGTTTTAAATATTTTCCGTATTCAACCATTCGCCACACATTATCGGGTAGTACCTCTCACCACCAATCTTGTTCTGACGACTCTCTTCTCCACCTCATCCACAGGAATGGATCCTTCCACCTGTCCAATGAGAATATTGGCGGCCTCCTCTCCCACGGCAATCCCCCGCTGCTCCACCGTAGTGAGCATCGGATCGCAAGCCTTGGCACGGTCACCGTTGGTAAATCCGCAGACACTAATTTCTTCCGGCACCTTATACCCCATACGCTTGGCAGTATAGAGAATACCGATAGCCGTATCATCATTGATGGCAAAGAATGCATCCGGACGATTTTCTGTTTCAAGAATCTCTGGTGTGAGCGCCTCAGCCTGTGCACGATTGTCACAGATCTTCACCCAGTCCGGATTTTCTTTCAGTCCATGTTTCAGGAGTGCATCCCGATAGCCGTTGTAGCGGTTTTTGGAAATCTCCATATTCATCGGCGAACCATAGAATGCGATTTTCTTGCATCCGGTATCTATCAGATGAGTGACGGCAGTGAAAGATCCCATGTAGTCATCTACAACCACACGAGAACAGTTCACGCCTGTACATATTCTATCATAGAATACGAGCGGTACACCATTATCCATCAATTTTTGGAAATGATCATACTGCTTGGTGTCCTTGGCCTGAGAGACGATAATGCCACACACCTTATTCTTATAGAAGTCTTCACAAATAGCCACTTCCTTATCATACCGTTCGTTACTCTGCGCCACCATCACACGATAGCCGCGGGCGCGAGCCTCTTCCTCTATACCAGAGACAACAGACATAAAGTAATAATGTACGAACTCCGGTACGATAACTCCAATTAACTTCATCGGCTGTACCTTACTATGTCGCAGGGCTTCACCGATCACGTTCGGATAGAAGTTGTGTGCCCTGGCATAAGCCTGGATACGCTCCTTCTGAGCAGCACTGATACGAGGGCTGTTCTTCAACGCTCTACTCACCGTAGCTATGCTACATCCGAGATCGCGCGCGATATCTTTCATTGTTATGGGTACAATTTCTTTCATAATTGTTTTTAGTTACAATGCAAAATTAGACAAATATCCGTTAAGTCGGACCATTTCGTTGATGTAAATCAAGAAAAAGCTGCGCAAACGTTTGCACTAAAGAAATAACGGAATTAACTAAAAAATAGTACAACGTATCGAAAAAGAATTTAATTTTGCACTCAGAAAGTCTGAGAATGCCGTAAAAAAGCATGCAAAGAGGATGCAAATCCGCTTTCTGCCACCTTATAAATATAAAGAACCTAACAAACAATGATTTCCTAACGAAACCGCAAGTAAAGGTAAATGTAGTTAAAGTGTGGCCGAGACTAAAAACAATAATAAACATTAATTATACATTAACTTAAAAATCAAGCAAATGATGAAGCAGGTAAAATTTAAATTGCCTCTCAGAGCGTTGACCCTTGCAAGTGGTCTTCTCCTGACAGCGAGTTCCTTTGCACAGTCTGGTGCTATTAAGGGACAAGTGAAAGATGCTTCTGGTGAGCCTGTCATGGGTGCTACCATTACAGTCAACGGTAAAGCAGTGGGCATTACCGACATGGATGGTAACTTCTCTGTTGATGCAGCTCCTGGTACTAACCTTACATTTACATACCTCGGTATGACTCCGCAGACCGTTAAGGCATCTAACGGCATGAACATTACAATGACAGATGACTCAAAGTCTTTGAACGAAGTCGTTGTCATTGGTTATGGTGTTGCCAAAAAGAATGACCTCACTGGTTCTGTAACAGCTATCAAACCTGATTCAAAGAATAAGGGTGTTGTTGTAAATGCTCAGGATATGCTTGCAGGTAAAGTAGCAGGTGTAAACATTACAAGTAGCGACGGTACTCCTGGTGGTGGTGCTCAGATTCGAGTACGCGGTGGTTCTTCTTTGAATGCAACTAATGACCCATTGATTGTTATCGATGGTTTAGCAATGGACAATGATGGCGTAAAAGGTCTTTCTAACCCTCTCGCTATGGTAAACCCACAAGATATTGAATCATTCAGTGTCTTGAAGGATGCTTCTGCAACTGCTATTTATGGTTCCCGTGGTTCTAATGGTGTCATCATCATTACAACAAAGAAGGGACGCAAGGGACAGAAGCCTCAGGTTTCTTACAATGGTTCTATGACTATCAGTACAAAGAAAAAGACTTTGGACGTCCTTGATGGTGATGAGTATCGTGCATTGATAAAGAACATGTACGGTACAGAAAGTGATGCATACAAAGCCCTTGGTACTGCCAATACAGATTGGCAAGATTTGATTTATCGTACAGCCATCAGTCACGACCACAATGTAACCGTTTCTGGTGCAACAAAGAATCTTCCATATCGTGTTTCTCTTGGTTATACAGACCAAGAAGGTATCTTGAAAAATTCAGATTTCCAGCGTGCTACAGCATCATTCAATTTAAGTCCATCTCTCTTTAAAGATCACTTAAACATCAACTTGAATGGTAAAGGTATGTATGCGCACTCAAAGTTCCCTAATGGTGAAGCTATAGGTGCAGCAGTACAGATGGATCCAACACAGAGTCCTTACGCATATACATCAGAGTATCACAAGAATTTGCTTGGCAGCAGTGCTGACCAGATGATTAAAGACTTTGGCGGCTATTTCCAGTGGACAACTGATGGTGCAGCATTGAAAGACCCAAGCTGGCCATATACATACAACACCAATGCTCCAAAGAACCCATTGGCAGAACTCGACTATACCAATGAGACTGCACATAGCCGTTCGTTCGTAGGTAGTGCCGACATTGATTATAAAGTACATGGTTTCGAGGATTTACGTTTACATGCGACATTAGGCGCAGATGTATCAGAAGGTACACAATATAGACATGTAGGAAGTGAATCAGCAAAATATATATATTATGGTTCACATGGCTCAGAGACTATTTTGAAACGCAACCTCTCTCTTAGTGCTTATGCTCAATACTACAAGGATTTCGACAAGAACCATCACTTTGATATCATGGGAGGTTATGAGTACCAGCACTTCTGGAGAAGCACTAAGAATGACTATGTTGGCTATTTTCCAGGCACCAATACGGTAAGTCCAGGAGAAGCACGTCCTCATACTCCATACAAATTCAAGACAGAAAGTTTCTTGGTTTCTTTCTTTGGTCGTGCCAACTACACATTAATGGATCGCTACTTCTTCACAGCAACCATACGTGATGATGGTACTTCTCGTTTCAAAGAACACTGGGCATGGTTCCCATCTTTCGCTTTTGCTTGGAAGATTAACGAGGAGAACGAGTGGAAGAAGATTAAATGGCTTTCAGACTTGAAACTTCGTTTAGGATATGGTATTACTGGTCAGCAGGCAGGTGAGAAAATCAACAACTACAACTGGATTCCTACCTATTCTAAAAATACAGGAACAGATAGTTACTATCCTGTTACAGGAAATGGTCAACTTTACAGACCAGACAACTACACACCTGACTTGAAATGGGAGACAACAACTACCTATAACATCGGTTTGGATTGGGGTATCTTTAATCAAAGATTGTCTGGTAGCATTGACTGGTACTATCGTAAGACTGATGACTTATTGAATTATGCACCTACAGCAGCTATGTCTGCATACAGAAATCAAGCTTGGCAAAACATTGGTTCTTTGAAGAATACTGGTGTTGAAGTTAGCATCGACTGGAAGGCTATCCAATCTAAAGATTTCTATTGGACAATTAATTACAACTTCACCTACAACAAGAACAAAATTACTGACTTGAATGGTGTTTCTGCTTCTGGTGCTCCTGTACCAAATACAGACCTTTCCATTGGTACAGGTTCTGGTTCAAACTTTGAGTACAATCAAGTAGGTTACGCAACAAACTCGTTCTATGTATATCAGCAAGTTTACGATCAGAACGGCAATCCTATCGAAGGATGTGTAGTAGATCGTGACGGCGATGGTAAAATCACAGAAGGAGATGAGTATCTCTACAAGCAGCCAGCTCCAGATGTAACTATGGGTTTGTCTTCACGCATGGAATATAAGAATTGGGACTTCAGCTTCTCTTTGAGAGCTAATCTTGGCAACTATGTATTCAACGGTGTAGTAGCTGACAATAGTAACATGAGTGATGGTGCAGTTTGGAGTAACTCATTGCTCTTCTTGTCAAACAGACTAAAGTCAGTAGTTGATCGTAACTGGCAAAGTGGTGACAATACAGCCAAATTGACAGATTACTACGTTAATAATGCATCGTTCTTGAAGTGTGACAATATCACATTGGGCTACAACTTCAACAATTTGTTCAAGACAGGAGGTTACCACGGTCTATCTGGACGTATCTATGGTACAGTATCTAATGTATTTACCATTACCAAGTATGACGGTCTTGACCCTGAGATTAGCAATGGATTCGACTACAACATTTATCCACGTCCTATCTCATTCATTGTCGGACTTAGCTTGAATTTCTAATTCACACATTAAAGATTAAAAACATGAAAAGAATATATAAAATAGTTCCTGTTTTTGCTATGGCTTTAGCATTAGGCTTCACTTCATGTGTTGGTGATTTGGATGTTACTCCAATCGACCCAAACATGAGTACTGAGCTTAATATTGATGGTTTGTTCAACAAGTGTTATGCCAATTTCGCCTTAGCAGGAAATGGTGGTGCCAACGGCGATTGCGACGTTGACGGTATTGATGGTGGTACATCAGGACTTGTTCGCCAGATGTTTAACACCAATGAATTGACAACAGACGAAGCTATTTGCGCTTGGTTAACTGATGATGGTGTCGCTGCATTGAACAATAACACCTACAATGCATCAAATCCATTCATCAAAGGTTATTATGCACGTCTTACAACTGGTATCGCTTATTGCAACCAGTATTTGAGCGAAGCTGGAGATGGTGACAAGCAGAAAAGCGCTGAAATTCGTTTCTTGCGTGCTTTCCAATACTATCTTTTAATGGATGGTTTCGGAAACATTCCTTTTACAACTACTCCAATGACTAAGCCAGTTCGCTACACTCGTGCCGAAGCCTACGCATTTATCGAAAACGAGTTGAAGGAAATCGAAGGTGATTTGGCAGACGCAAAAGCAAAGACTTCTTCAGATGCTAATTATGGCCGTGTAGATAAAGCTGCAGATTGGTTGCTGCTTTCACGTCTTTACTTGAATGCTGAGGTATATACAGGTACGGCAGAATGGCAGAAGGCTGCTGACTACGCAAAGAAAGTCATGGATTCTCCATACAAATTGAATGAAGAAGGCAAAAATGGTTGGAGCGCATACCAGATGTTGTTTATGGCCGACAATAGTGAGAGTAGTGCTTCTACAGAGGGTGTATTCCCATTGCTCCAAGATGGTTTGAAGACAACAAGTTGGGGTGTAAGTTTATTCCTCTCAGCAGCTTGCTTCAGCAACGACATGCATGCCAATCCTAATGATGCAGCAGGTGTTAATGGTGTTTCTGGTCAAGCATGGGGTGGTAATCGTGCACGCCCTGAACTTGTGAAGAAATTCTTCCCTACAGGAAACATTCCACAGGCAGAATCTTACACGACAGCAGAACTTGCTGGTGACGATCGTGCTTTGTTCTGGGGTATAGATAGAACTTTGGACGTAGTAGAGCCTAAGACTTTCGTCAATGGTTACAGCGTTGCCAAGTTCACTAACTTCAGATCAGACAATCAGAATGCAAGCGATGCTACATTCATGGACACAGATTTCTTTATCTTGCGTTCTGCTGAAGCTTACTTGACATACGCCGAAGCCAATGCACGTTTGAATGGCGGCACTACTACAGGTGAAGGAACAGAGGCCATCAATAAGATTCGCGAACGCGCTAATGCAAGTACTCGCGAAAGAGGTTACTCCCTCTCTGAAATATTGGACGAGTGGAGCCGTGAGTTCTACTTTGAAGGTCGTCGTCGTATAGACTTGGTACGTTTCGGTAAGTTTGGTGGCTACAATAGCGACTATAAGTGGCAATGGAAAGGTGGCGACTATGCAGGAAGAAACTTTGATGAAAAAAAGAATATTTTCCCAATCCCAACATCTGATCTTACTGCAAACGAAAACTTAGTTCAGAATCCTGGTTACTAATATAACAATAAATTAAGGAGTATAAATATGAAAAATATTATAAAATCCGCATTGCTTCTCATCATGAGTCTCAGTCTCATGACTGCATGTAGCGATGATAACGATTCAAACCCAACGCTCAATAAGCCAACAGAGTTCAAGCTCAACACTCCTGCTTTGGCGGATGCTGCTATAGACTTGGCTAATTCATCCAAGATTATACTTACTTGTTCTCAGCCTAACTATGGTTTCCCAGCAAGCACAGTATATACAGTGCAAGTTGCAACAAATGAGAAAATGATTGATTTGAAAGAATTGGAAGAAACAAGCGTATCTGCTAAAATTGAAGTAGATGCACAGACTTTGGCAAGTACACTTACCAACACCTATCTTGAGCAGGGAAAAACTGATGCAGACTTCCCTATCGACAGCAAGGTGTATTTCCGAGTAAAAGCATACGTAGCAGATGCTGCAGGAAATAAAGTAGAAGGTTCAGAGATTCTGTCAAATGTCGTTTCACTCAATAATGTACATCTTTTGTACTCATTACCTCCAGTAAATCTGCCAACAAAGATTTACATGAATGGTAACTTCTGTGAGTGGAATTGGGACAAATGCTTAGAAATGGTTCCTGTTTACGATCATCCAGAGACATTCTGGCACTTAGTTTACATTGATGGAAGCGGCTTTAAGTTCAATACCAATAAAGATTGGGATGGCGGTGAAAAGGGCTTCTCTGGCATCAATATTGGTGGCGATTGTGCAGGTGACATCATTGACAATGGTGGCAATATCGCTTCTAGTAATCCAGGATGGTATCTTGTTATCGTTACAACCTCAGTTAGCGGTCGAAACATTGTATTCGATGTGAAGTTCAACAAGCCAGAAGTATTCCTCTTAGGTGCTGCTGCACCAGAAGGCTGGGAAGAAAACGTAGAAAGTGCAATGTTTACAGTTCCTACAACTGCTGATGGTGATTTTGTATCTCCTGCTTTCGTAGCTGACATTCCAGAAGGTGATGATAGTGGTCTTCGTGCTTACGTCAAGATACCAGACAACGACTGGTGGCATTCTGAGTTCATGGTATTCGATAAGAAGATTGTATATCGTGGAGAAGGTGGAGACCAGGCTCGCGTATCATGCAGTACAGGTCAGAAACTTTATCTCAACTTCAGTAACGAAACTGGTGAAATCAAGTAAATAACGATTTAAAATCGAACAACAATGAAAAAATTATCATTATATATATCTATCGCACTTGCAGGCCTCTTTATGGGGTCCTGCACTGGCGACTACACAGACTGGGCTAATCCTCAGACTAACCCACAGGAGGATGCGATTACGATTCCTGGTTATCAGGCAAGTGCAGTAAACGCATTTGACTTGGCTAACGTATCAGAAGACGAGGTGAGCGTTTATACTATCAGCTCTGCTGATCTTCCAGAAGGCTTTACATTGGAAAATAGTCGAATCGAACTGACTCCAGAAGGTGTAGAGAATGCCACAGCTAAGGAAGTTAAGACTACTCTTGAAGGTAAAGCAACAAAAGCAGACGTACAAGCTCTTATTGAAAGTGTTTATGGCAAAGCTCCTGTAGCTCGTACCTTTAAGGGGCATGTTTATACAAATGCTGTAAAGGATGGTCAGGCAGTATTGATTGATGCTGGTACTGTTAATGTTACAGCTACACCAGTAGCTCCTAACATTTCCCAGAACTACTACGTTATAGGTGGTACTTTAGACTGGAATGCAGATGCAGCAAAGACCCAGAAGTTCAACCATAGCGATATTAATGTTTACGATGATCCTATTTTCACAATCACAATTCCTGCAAAGGAGGGTGACGATACATGGTTCAATATTGTAGATGATGCAGCTTGTGATGGCGTTACTGCTGGTGATTGGTCTTCTGTCATCGGTACGACAAAGGGTAACGGCAAGAACGCTCTGAATGAAACAGAACAATTGGATACACGAGGAAATATCGGTAACGATGCAACATTCAAAGTTCCAGCAAGTGAGGGTGCCAAGTACATCAAAATAGAAATCAATATGTTGGAGTACACCTACAAGATTACTCCTCTCACATTCGGTGAGTACTTCTATGAGATTGGCGGTGATTCTGAGTGGAAGACCACTAATGCTCTCTATGGTGGAAATGGTGATGGCAAGTATCAGGGATTCTATTACTTGAATGGCGAGTTCAAGTTCAAGCCACAGGCTGGAACCGATGACTGGGCTGGTGACTATGAATTCGATGGAGAAGGAAAGATTGCCGACAATGGTAGCGGCAAAAACTGCCCAGACCCAGGAGCTGGTTTCTACAAAATCGATGTTGACTTGCAAACAGGTACATATGCCTTGACAAAGATAAATTCTATCACTGTCGTTGGTAACCATAATGAATGGAACGAGAAAGACGAAAGCAATCACATGACATACAATGTAGAGGCAGGTTGCTGGGAACTCACAGCTGATTTGAAAGATGGTTTCAAGTTTGCCATGAATGATGATTGGGGAACAAGCTGGGGTGGCGCAAATGATGACAATACAGCATATAACAATCTTTCTACTAAGAATGGTAAAGACTTAAAACTTCCAGAAGGTGAAGGTACTTACAAGATTCAATTGTACATCTCTTGTGAAGGTGCTAACAAGGTAGTTCTTACTAAGAAATAAAAAAGTTTCTTTCAGAAACTAACATTATAAAAGCAGTTCTTGTAAAATCAAGAACTGCTTTTTTCAATATCTATTCGACAAAAATGTTTACCAAGACACATGTTGGTAACAATAATGTAGAATAATAAAAGAATATTTGATGAAACAATTTATATTTTTTGCTATAATGGCTATAGTTTTTACTTCCTGCTCTAAAGAAGAAAACAACCCATTTACGACACAGAATTTAGAAATAAATACTGTCAATCTCAACACTTCAGACACTTGGACCAATCATACATTCTGTACGTTAAACGGAAAGACCGACTCCGTAAAAGCTCCATGGGCTTCAAACAATGTCATAACAACAATTCCTTCTGATATCAGAAAAGATGTTAGAGAAGAAGATGGTTGGAATATTTTATTCTCAAGCATGATTATAAACGGTTATAAGAAAGCGTATAATTTTCAAAAAACTGATAAAAATGCGAATTATATTATATTTTATAATCATTATAATGGACTTCTTAAAGGATTCTGTTATTTAACAGAACCTGTTCAACAAAATAATACAGCTTTATGGCACCTTAGCACAAATGACTCTACAAGATTATTTAATTTTGCTGGCAAAGAAGCCATCCCCTACAACGGACCAAAGAGTAAAGATATCTACATATCTAACATTACAGATGAAAGTGTAGCCAAGGGATTCAACAAGGGTTGGAACTGCTTTCAAATAGAATTAGCCTATGATGAAAACAGCATAAATCAGACATTAAATATCAATGCAATAACATTAGATGAAACTTCATACAATTTCGAAGGGACTATGGATTTTGAATCAAATGGAGTTATAATAACTACAACACAAAAGCCACAAAATAATATTTTAAGAGGTACGGCTACAGCCATTGGAGATGCAGCAAAGAAATACATAGAAAAAAACTTAGAAAATAACAATAGGGAAACAAGGGGCATTGTATCAACAACAATAGGTGACCTTATCGCAACAGGAGCAAACAAAATATTTAGTTCTATTTTTGGTAAAAAAAGTACCACTACATCAGGACAAAATATCAATGTAACAAGTAAAGGAAATGTTATTATAACAGGGAAAAGCACAAAACCCGCTACAGGTATAATCACTCCTATAAGTGACATACCACTAAACAAATTAGGTTATGCCTTAGGTATTTGGAATTTATTAGATTATCCAGAATACCAAACAGAGCAAATTGCAACTTTACAAAATTATTTTCCAACAAACAATAGTACTGCTTTCCGGTATAAAATAGAAACTACATTTTCATACAAAACCATAATTAATCCTACACAAGAAAAAACTTCAACCCAAGCAAGTATTGTTTACGAAAATAGAATAAAAACATCAAAAGCATTTTTAAACACAGAACCGACAAAAATATATAATGGCAAGAACTCTATACCAAGTTTATATACCTTACCAAACTCGTTTAACGTACTATACTTTACCACATCATACTTGCCGCAAAAAGCTTATGGATATAATACTCCTGGATTAGATTTGAAGCTATCCGACAAACCAATTTTTGATCAAGACGCAGAATTATGCATTGTTGAGAATATCTATAACAAAGACCATTTTATATCAACCAAGACATATAAACCAAATAACAAATATATTTCAAGAAAGGGTGCAAGACCTTATTGGTGGAAACTGAAAGAACTAGAAGACAAAGGCTACAAATCTGTTAACTGAAAAAACAAACCAGAATAACTGATTTGTGGATATGATTATTTCCATAGCTATTACTTCCTTTTCCGACGCATTTACTATATTTTACAGAATTACACAAACGTTTGAATAAACATTTTATAAATACAATTATAGGCGGCTCTCAATTCCGGAAGTCGCCTATTTTTTCTTTATCCCCATCCCTACATTTTTCCCTAAAACTTTGGAAGTTACGAGGAAAAGTCGTATCTTTGCCTACGAATAGCAATATTGCATCCACAACCATATAGAGCGAAAGCAGATGGCAAGATTTATAGACCCACGTGTTGATTGGGCTTTCAAGAGAATATTTGGAAGCGAGGACACGAAAGAATGTCTGATAACATTCCTCAACGGACTGTTTGAAGACGAGTTAATAATCAAGGACGTGACGTTTGCCAAGACCGAAAAACTTGGCTTGCGCCCCGATGATCGAGGTGTGGTCTTCGATGTCTATTGCATCACAAACGAAGGCAAGCATGTCATCGTAGAGATGCAGAAAAAAGAGCAGGAATATTTTGCCGACCGAGCTTTGTATTACACGGCACGCGCCATCGTGCAGCAAGGCGTTCGTGGAATCTGGGACTATCACTTGGCTCCTGTCTATACGGTGTGCTTCATGGACTTTGTATCAGACAGCCCGATGCTAAAGGAGTTTCGCACAGACTTGGTGCTCACCGACTTACAGACACGCCAGCGAGTGTCCGACAGGATGCGTATTGTGTACCTCCAGTTGCCATTGTTCGACAAGCATACGGAGGCTGAGTGTATGGATATATTTGATTGTTGGATTTATATAGTGAAGAATATGAATATGTTTGAGCAGATGCCATTCAGCGAGAAGTATCCAGTCTTCCGCAAATTGGCTGAAATAGGAGACCTCCGCAAGCTTACCCGTGAAGAACTTGAGCTTTATGATGAGGACATCAAGAATATGCGTGATATATATGCCACCAGAAAGTTTGATGAGAAAAGAGGAATGGAAAAAGGGCGTGCTGAAGGAATGGCTGAAGGAATGGTGAAAGGAATTGCTAAAGGTGAACTGTCTAAAGGTTTGGAAGTAGCCCGTAACTTGTTGGCAATGGGTATGTCTTGGACTCAAATCATACAAGCTACTGGATTAACAGAAGACCAGCTGAAGCAACTTCAGTCGTAGTGTATGTACATTATCCGCCAGGCGTTTTCTTAGTATAAGTGACTATGCCAGGCGTGAAGGAAATCTCTTCAGCCATAAAAACAATAAGGGCTGCAAACGGCAATCATGCCGCTTGCAGCCCTTTCTCATTTTTTATTCAAGTTTCGCAAGTAACCTCCGGTCCCCGAAGGGGGCCAACTTTCAATAACCGCTGGTGGAATGACCGAAGGTCATGGAACCTGCGGACAACCAATAGTAGGGAGAAAGCGTCCCCAAAGGGGGCGAACCACATCCAGTCTTGCTCCTGTTCGCCCCCTTCGGGGACGATAAGAGAGTATCTGTCACTATCCGCAGGTTCCATTCCCTTCGGTCATTCCACCTGCGGTTATTCACATTCGCCCCCTTTGGGGACGGAGAATGCCTGATAGATTTCCTACCCCAAAAGCGTTACATTATCCTCCCACACCTCTTCTTTTCCTTCTTTTTGAAAGAAAATCCCAGAAATTTTAGGAAGTTTCAATAAAAAAGTGTATCTTTGCGACTGAAATGCAATATTGCGTCCACGACCTTATAAAACGTAAGAAGATGGCTAGATTTATAGACCCACGTGTCGATTGGGCTTTCAAGCGAATCTTTGGAAGCGAGGACACGAAAGAATGTCTGATAACATTCCTCAACGGACTGTTTGAAGACGAGTTGGTAATCAAGGACGTGACGTTTGCCAAGACCGAAAAACTTGGCTTGCGCCCCGATGATCGTGGTGTGGTCTTCGATGTCTATTGCATCACAAACGAAGGCAAGCATGTCATCGTCCAGTTGCCATTGTTCGACAAACACACGGAGGCAGAGTGTATGGATATATTTGATTGTTGGATTTATATAGTGAAGAATATGAACATGTTTGAACAGATGCCATTCAGCGAGAAGTATCCAGTCTTCCGCAAGTTGGCAGAAATAGGCGACCTCCGCAAGCTCTCCCGAGAGGAACTAGAGCTGTATGACGAGGACATCAAGAATATGCGTGATATATATGCCACAAGAAAATTCGATGTTCGACAAGAAAAATTAGCTACTGCTCGCCGCCTCCTGTCAATGGGGCTTTCAGAAGAGCAAGTAGCAACAGCCACCGAACTTCCATTGGAGGAAATCCTGAAATTGAAGGAACAAGTCTGAACCGGGCTTTACTTTTAGAAACTCAAATGAAGGATGAACCGGTGGAAATTTTCCACCGGTTCAATAAATTCAAACATTCAGAGAGTGTATCATAAGTCCCAGATTTCTCTTTGAGAATTTTAGCAACACACTGCAATTTTCAAGCGAGCTTGAATTCATCTCATTTGACGAACTGGTCAAAAATATTGATTGGTTCTATAGAAACCACAAAAGAATCTAAAGAATAAAACAATATAAAAAGGAGAAAAAATGGCTCAATGGAAATATCATGGGGAAAGATTGGAAACACAAGATAATAATGTAGTGGCGAGAACTTGCCTGGAAGGCAATACACATCGGCTTGCCGATGTTGGTAACCGCGTACATACTCGGAACGATAGTGACGAGGATGTGCGCGGTAATGCATGCAAGCAAACAATAGCCCTTTGGTTTTACCTTGGTCTTTACAGACTCTATAGCAGTTTATTCTCTCCTCCTCCATCTTGCGAAATAAAAGACAACGAAATAGAACAGAAGAGAGAATATCCTAATCAGTATTTTTAGAACCTTCAGTATTTTCACTATGTGTAAAATCATACTTTATCTTTCCTAAATTGGCGAGACGCAACTTAATTGAGTTCTGTGGTCTCCCTAGAATACTAGCAATATCCTCTATACTTTTTCCTTTTTCATAACAAAGTAAAAGTAATTCTTCTTCATTCTCAGTCCATGGTAAATCCTTTCTTCTACAATTAATACCAGAAGATTCTTCATCGTTAGAAGACACAGAATCATCTGAAAGCTTTTCCGGTTTTACGGTATCATCTTTAATTTCTATATTCGAGACGAGCACATCCACTTTGTTTTCATGAATATGCAGTTGGTTGATAGAATTTTCTATGCAATCTATCAAACTAAACGTTTTATCAACACCTAAAAGATTTACTTTTAAATCCAACAAGAAGTTCTCATAAAGATACAGCAAAGAACTTGTTATATCTTCCACCTTTACAGGATGAGCCGAGAGTTTATCATATAAATCAAAGACCGTAGGACATAATGATCTAAACATTTCTCTCTCAGCCTTATGTTCCTTGAGGAAAGTATAGTATTCAATGTATAATTGAATTTGTACATCTTCATCTAAAGCATAAAAAAGTTTCTGCTTATCCTCATCACACGACTCTGCCACAAGATTAGTTTTGGGTTCATTTTCAGATGACAAAATCTTTTGGTACTCAGCCAAAGCCTCTACAGAGTTATCTTTGGCATTGTCTTTACTAGTTGCCAATTCGCCTATTTTCTCTACAGTAAGAGTAGAATAGTTCTCCAATAGAGCACGCTTTAAAGAAGAGCGTCCTGACGGTAAAGTCATAAGAAAAAACAGCTCCTCATCAAGTTCCACGTAATCAACACATTCCTTAATTTTACTTTCTGAAGGTCTAATCTGTCGTTCTTTTAACAAATTCAAGTTATCTTCTTTGCCACGAAATGGAATCAAGTGCCAAAAATCTTCATTATGCATAGTCCAGAATGGTAAATACGCATCAACAAACAAAGAATCATCATCAGGCAGGGTTCTTTTCCATACCTTATAAAAAGTATCTATCAGCTGCTGATTGTATCTAATTTCATTAGAACAAATCTCATCAAATTCACACATTTCTATAATGGTAAGCAAAAGAACAGCCTTATGTGGAGTTTTACGACCATATTTCTCATTCGGCTTTAAATTTTCAAAAGCCTCTACATAGTCCATATTTTCTCTTTCTATATTACTTTATAATTCTTCAGGCTCTTCTTCATCATGTTCTTCATCAACCTTTTTAGAAGTTAACTGCAAGAACATATCCAAAAAGGAACGATGAGAAAAGAAATATCCTTTGTCTTCCTTTAATTTATCCTCCATGACAGAGAAGCCGTAATTAGCATACTCTTCCATTGTTGTTATCAATTGAGAAACAACTGTACTAGGTTTTATTTCACCTTTATCCAAAGCAATCCAATCTACATCTGTCTTTGCCACAAGAGCCATAAATATATAAGAACGCAACGCAGGATAAGCTTTACGCCCTTTTCGTGCTTCAGCAGTACCCCAAAAGACCAAATTTTGTCCCAAGACTTTTGTTTCTTCTGATAATGGCAGTTTCTTACCTGCATACAAACCGATAAAAAACGCCATGATATAAAGCTCATATCCAGAACCAAATACTTTGCCTTTTGCACTAGTATTCTCAGACGCACCAACGCCATAATCCGAGATAGCTCTCATTACAGGCTTCTCGTATTTTATTTCAAATTTGGGATTTCTACGTCCCCATATATCTATGAGTTTCTCGTTTTTATCAACAAGTTCCTCTATATTTTTTAAAACTTCTGCCATTGTTATTTTACTTTTGTTATAACTGTTTGAATTGTTGCTAGATCCTTATCATCGAAAGGCTTCTTCTTTTCAATTCGGAACACTCTACCAGAAACTTCATTAACCTTATTCTGATCAAGAACTAAATTACCATCATTACTTTCTTTCAAGAAGCTCTTTGTCACGATAACAACCTGCTTGTCCAAATTGCTAATCACATTGAAGAACTCAGTCTCCTTAGCATCAGTAAAAGAAGAAGTTGGCGCATCGAATATCAAAGGAAATTCCGTTTCACTTCTTTGAGTTGCCAACTTGCCAATAGCAAATAATACCGACATCAAGTAAGTTGTTCTTAAAGCGGTATTAGGATTGAAGATTCTTGTATTATCACTATTCATAAGAACCGCCTCTCCTTGTCCATTAGCCTTTTCCAGAATACGGATAGTACCCTTGAAATCATTAGTATTCAAGCTCTCTAAGAAAACATTCGCCTCATCTTCAATTGAATGAAGAAGACGCTTTTTGTTGGTTTCCTTAGCAGACTTGAATGCTGCAGAAATATGACGAATAAGTGCAGCAATCTTTGCATATAAAGCAGCAGAAGTACCTTCTGCCAATTGACCCAAACTTTCTTGTGCCTCCTCAAGAGTCTTACGATGATTAATGCGCTGCCCCTTCAATGCCTCCAATCGACTTACTGCCTTATTTTTTAAATCCATCCAATTGGAAATATTCTCTAAATGAGATAAGAGCTGTTCTTCTGTTAATCCATCAGCTTGTGCCAAGATACGCTTTTTAGCTTCAATTTCATTATTCAAATTTGCGTCTATTTTCTTGATTTCATCATGCAAACGATTATTGTTAGAAATCACCTTTTGTATATGATGACGAAGTTTGGTTATTTCGGCAAGATTATCATTTAGAATCGTATCTCGCTTTTGTAACTCAACGATATATTCATTCTGATAATATGGTTTTACCTCCTCATCTTCATCGATCTTTAAAGAATTCTTGTATTCCTCTAAGCGCTGAAGCATATAATTCCATGGTTCACTATGCATTTTAGCTGGACGACCACAAATTTTACAAACTTCTTCATCGAGCATTTCCTGCATTATCTTTTGACCAGGAATGTGCACTGGCAATGGCACAAAAGAAGTTTCCTTTTGCATTTTCTTGATTATTTTCTCCGCACCAGCTGTCTGCAAATAATCATTCTCCAATTTTCTTCGTTTTTTATCGACAGCACTAATCTTTTGAGAATATTCCTCAGCAATATCCTCAAAACCCATAAGTATCCACATATCATCCAGAAGATTGATTGTATAATCTTCTTTAATAGATGCTTGAACTTGCGCACGTTTATTAGTTAAAGTTTCTATACGTCTATTAACATTAATAAGCAACTTTGAAGCTTCTTTGCTTTGCTCAATACTTTTTAATAGACCAGCGAAATTAGAAGCCTCATCTTCCTTATTTCTAATTTCATTTTCAATGTCTTCCAATGTACTACTTTCTTGCTCTATAGTACGCTTGAGCTGAGCTATCTTCTCACTATTTTTACGATCAGACTTCTGAGCATTTGTTTGTGCCTGCTCTGCCATCTTTGTGGAGTATTCCATAAAAGAAAAATATGCCTCAAAATCCTTGACATCACTGAATGTCTCAACCAACATTTTTAAGGCATTTGAACTTTGAAATACATCAAGATCACTTTCTCCCTTAAACATAGTGTATTTACGAATCTCGGAAGGCAAATCATTATCAAATTTTAAGCCTTCGCATCGCATTCTTTCACTCCCATTTTCTTCTATTAAATCAAAAGAGAAATTAGAAGTCGTAATTTCACCATCATAAGACTTCGTAAAATGAAAACTTTTTTCCAAAGTCTTGACATACCCTTTGTGTTCGTATGTCATTGCCACACGAACATCGGCTGACTCATCTGTAAAAAGTTCTTCACTTCTCTTCTTGGAAATCAACTTTGTATCAGCCTTTGATGTTCCATCAGTTCGGAACAACCACTCTAAAGCTTCATAAAACGTAGTCTTACCATCACCATTAGAACCAATGATGAGGTTAAGGCCATTTACAAGATCAAAAACATTGGACTTGTAATAGCTCCGAAAATTCTCTATTTCAATCTTTTTGATAATCATATCAATAAGTTATCATTAATATAAGAAAATATTGTTTTATACACTTTCTTCTGAACGCTCTCATCTGTAGAGCCATCAAGCTCCTTTATGATGCGAGCAACTGCAGCCACAACCACATTATCTGAATTCAAGGCTGTATATAGGTCTTCATACTCAGACTGGTGGTAACCATAGAGTTCTTGCAACTTTGTGT
>ERZ869979.189-NODE-189-length-18309-cov-11.925790_pt1 | contig 18309 bp, 23 predicted proteins | sample MGYA00521269_ERZ869979 | MGnify/ENA primary metagenome ERZ869979 (study PRJEB32232, sample SAMN07284974) | human gut metagenome | biome: human-associated habitat; material: feces | host: Homo sapiens | place: Tanzania | collected 2014-04-05 ... | reverse complement strand
AGGGATTATATACAATAATTGACAAAATATCATATATTTCTTATTATCTCTCTAAATAAGGAGGACGTTATGTTTCATATTGCGATTGTAGATGATGATCAAGTAATTCATCAAAAGTTAGAAGAAATGATTACTTCTATATTATTCAAATACCCCATTCCCTTTAAAGTATCTCACTTCTTTTCTGGTAATGAGTTTCTCTCTACCAAAGATACATTTTCTCTTATTATGTTAGATGTAGAAATGAATGATGGAGATGGTATTTTGACTAAGAACTCTTTAAAAACACATACTCCTATTATCTTTCTCTCTTCATACCAGGATAGAATGATAGAAGCTTTTGGTAATCATGTGATTGCTTATTTATTAAAAGACAGTAACACATTATCACAGGACTTAAAAAGATATCTACTTCAAATATCAAAAACAGATTGTATCTATCTAGATAATCAGATGATTGATTGTAAAGAAATCATATACTTAAAGGCAGATAATGTTTACACAATAATCCATACACACAGTAAAGATTATCTCATTCGTAAATCATTAAAAGATATGGAGAAAGAACTTCACTTCCCTTTCTATCGTGTACATAAGTCATACATCATTAACTTTGATTACTTGAAAGATATCAATCACTTAGAACTTACACTCACAACTTCAGAAATAATCAAGATTAGTAGAGGCAGACTCAAAGATATCCAACAAAGCTATTATGATTATATAAGGAGTACACTATGATTTCATTTTGCGAACAAATCCTACTCATGTTGAATGTTTTGATGATCAGTTATTTATTATTCAATAAAGAGTTCAATAAGAATCATTGTATCAAGGGACTAGTTTGTTTCATAGTTTCTTTAGTTCTGATTGTGTTAAAGAAAGAAATCAGCCCTTCTATCATCAATATCGCCTTTATGTTCCTTGCTTATATTTTTATATTTTGTCCATCATTGGATTCAATCAAAGAATTTATTTCTTCTTATATTGTCATGGTATTTTTCCAAATATGTATCAATTCATTCTTATCATTCTATGAGATCAATAACCTGTCATTCATCAGTGCACTTGCGTCATTGATTCTTATAACTCTCCTTTGTTTTATCATCAAGAGAGATTGCTTAATCATTAATAACTCTATTCTGATTATTCTATCTTCTGTCTGTATATTATTATCAGCTCAGCTTATCTTATTGACTAATCTATATATTTCTATGAATAAGAGTATGAAATGGAATATTATTCTATTTCTTATTACATCGCTACTATTCATCCTCTTATTGTATTTCTTTCTTAAAATGAATTATGAGAAAAAGAAGGAAGAGATATCAAAGCAGAATCTTGAAACAATCATCCAGCTGCAGCAGACATATCTCTCTTCTTATACACATAAATATCAGGAACTTAGAAAATTCAAACATGATTATAATAAACAGATTCTTATGATCAAGGACTATTATTTAAACCAACAGGATCAATTACTTCCTTATATAGATACTCTCAGTCATCACTTATATAAGGCCAATAATGATTCACAGAACCATATCATTAATATGCTGTATCAGTATTTCAAAGAAGAATATCCTGAAGTACATAGTTCAATAGATGATCAAATACTTGGAACTATCACAATGGATGATTCTAAGCTATCATCACTTATTTATAATATATTTAAAAATTGCTTTGAAGCATCTTCTAAAACAATGAATAAAGATGTTTCTATCTCTTTGAAAAACAAAAACAGTCTTCTCTATATTCAAATAAGAAATTCAATTGATCATCCTGTGACTCTTAAAGAAGGTTACACAAGCAATGAAAATAAAGAAGATCATGGTATTGGACTCACAATTATTAATGAAATTGTGAATGAATATCATGGAATCAATCAATACAAACAAACAAACCATTATCTAGTGAATGACATCATTCTTTTTGATGTAATTCACTAAACAACAATAAACTGCACTTTACAACAATCTCGTGTAAGTGCAGTTTTTATTATGTTAGAGTGCATGTGAAAGAGAGATTACTATGAAAAAAGCGATTATTATCATCTTTTGTATCCTTACATGTAACTTCTTTTCTGTAAGTTATACACTCACAAGTCATAAATACTTTAATCGTATTGTCTATGCAGAAAAAGAATTACCTGGCTTTTATTCTATTCAAATTCCTCATGATATTATGAATAACGATTCAACTCAGATATTACATACTGTAGAGAATTGTTTAGATAAATATCAAGGTAATTTGTTTATCACCAAGAATAAGGATAACCATTATAAGAAGTATGTTTATTTGACTTATGATAAAAACCAGTATTGTGAATCTACTCCTATGTTTGATCATACATTCACTTTTAATATTTCTAATCTAGATAAACTATTCACTGATGGTTATCAACTAGAAGGAGAAGTATATGTCACTTTCCCAAATGAACAGTCTTTCAATCAATTTAAGAATGAAATAAATACGACATTACATATATCTATAAAAGACCTTAATGATTCAAGTGGACAGGTCGATTATATGATTTGGATTATTATTTGTTTAGCTGCCTTCTATTTCATTCTTATGTTAGTGATTATTTATGACCTGCTACAAAATTATAAGCTTTTCAGCATCAAGAGACTTGAAGGCTATAGTTTGTTTTCAATCGGTTATGATTATATATGTCCTATTATACAATCACAGTTTCTTGTTACGTTCATAGGATTCTTTGTCCTTACAATACTTATATGCAGGCATATCAACCAATCCGTTATTCAATTTTTAATTAAGAACTTCTTGATCCTGTTCTTATTTCTATTACTCACTTTGATTATATGTATTCTTATTATCAATCATTTTAGAAATGTCAGAGCGATAGACTTCCTCAAAAACAAAGGTCCATCCAAAACAATCATTTATTTCAATCAGGTTATTTTATTCATCATAGTTCTAGTTATTCTATTTCTCTCATCTATTGGAATGGAGACTAGTTATTCATTATTAAGTAGAATGAATAATCATAATGAATGGAATACAATGAAACATTATTCTATCTTGAGTGAAGTCTCCAATGTAGAAAATAGTGATTTGTTTACTAGTCAAAACTTTTTAAATAAACAAAAAGAACTTTATCAAGAATTCAATCGTCTTGGTAGTATCTATGCAGACTTTAATGAATATGATAAAGAAACATATACCAATACAAGTATGGCCTATGTCAATACAAACTACTTAAAGAAACAAATGATTCAAGATACACATGGTCATACTATTCATATTAGTGAAGATGAAAAGAAAAGAGTTGTCTTAGCACCTCAAAACTATTCAAAGAAGAAGATTTATAAGATGACACAGGCTATGTTTGATACACCTCATGGTATCAAAATCATCTATTATCAAAGTAATCAGAAATTCTTTACTTATAATTCTTTGATCGTATCCGATTACTCAAATAGTATTACAAATCCTGTTGTACAGGTTCTTACAAATGAAAATGGATCACCTGAAGACTATGATGTCATTCTAGGATACAAATATAATCCTTATAAGATCAAAGGCTCTCAAGAAAGAATTCAATCAATTTTAAAGAAATATGACTTAGATCAATATGCATCTAAAATCATCACTGCCTATGATGAAATGTCTCTTCTCAATCATCAGGAACAGACTCTCTTTATTGCAATTATGATGGTTTCTATCGCATTAATTAGTTTAATGATATTAATGATTTACCAGAATATTCATATCTTCATCCAGTATCATGCATTACTTCTTGCGATAGAAACAATGGAAGGTTATACACCATTAAGAAAGTATTTCTATTTTGTGAAATCAACAATTATTCTATTTATCTCTACATTCTTGATTTCTTTATTATGTCATTCTTATTTCATCTACACTCTTATTGTACATTTAGTTCTTATATCTCTATGGGGTATGACTTATGTATTATCCATAAAAAAGTTTGAGAGAAAGAATATCATTCATTTATTGAAAGGAACTTTTTAAATGATTCAATTAAAAAATATCACAAAGCACTATGATACAAAAACAATCTTTGATCATTTCAATCTGACTATAGAAGAATTTGAACTTGTCGCAATTGTAGGAAATAGTGGCTCTGGTAAATCTACACTACTTAATATCATGGGGTTATTAGAAGAGATAGAAGATGGAGAAATTATTATTAATCATCAATTGATTTCTAAAAAGAAAGATGCATTATTACTTATGAGATATGATATAGGTTATATGTTTCAAAACAATGCACTTGTAGATGATTATACTGTTAAAGAGAATCTTGATATTGTGTTAAAGTATTCAAGATTAAATAAGAAAGAAAAATTGAATGCTATAAAGCAAGTACTATCTACTGTTGGACTAGAGGGATATGAGAATAGAAAAGTATATTCTTTATCTGGTGGAGAAGCACAACGTATCGCATTTTGTAAGTTACTTCTTAAAAAACCAAAGATTGTATTATGTGATGAACCAACTGGTTCTCTTGATGCAACTAATACAAAAATGATGATGGATCTATTAATGGAATATCATCATAGTAGTGGTGCCACTGTAGTGATTGTGACACATGATCTAGATATTGCGGAACTTTGTGAGAGAGTCATTCATATTTAATCAATAATAGGCAATATAATACCTTCACTATATTGTCTTTTTACATGCAAAAAAAATGAGTCTCTCAACTCACTTCTAATACTCTTTACTTAATAAGAAATCTACTATGTTCATTGTTTTTATTCCTTCATAGTTGCCACCTGCAAAATCATCTGCCATCACAACATACTCAGGATAATTATCTCTGATTTCTAAAAGCTGTTCATATTCCCTCTTCTGTGTTTTTTCAGATTTTATTTCCTGCGTTACTTGAACATAGATTTTTTCATTTTGTTTTGTTGCAACAAAATCAATCTCTTTATCTTTTATCTTACCTATATAGACATCATAGCCTCTTCTTTTAAGTTCTAGATAGACAATATTTTCTAGAGATGAAGCGATACTATCCACAGTATAACCTAATACAGAATAACGCAATGAAACATCCGCAAGATAGAATTTTTCCTGTGTTTTTAATATTTCTTTTCCTTGCAGATCATATCGAGAACACTTATGAAGAATATAGGCTTTCTGTAATTTTTCTAAATAGCTATAAACTGTTTCATTATCAATTTTTCTCTGTTCTGATTTGAAATAGTTCGAAATTGATTTTGCGGAAAATGTATTTCCAACATTATTAAATGTATATTTTACAACTCTTTCTAGCTGGTCTATCTTCTTGACTTGGTTTCTGCGTACGATATCAGAAAAAATTGTAGAATTATAAATATCCTTCACAATTGTATAAACTTCATCCTGAGATTAATCCTGTAAATGAGTTGCAGGGAATCCACCTAATCTTACATATTGGCTAAATTCCTGCTTCAGATCCTTAAGAGTTGTATAACTTTTCTTGAATGTGAGATATTCTTCAAATGATAATGTATAAATATGAAAAATAATATATCTTCCTGTTAGATATGTGGATATCTCTGAAGACATCATTCTTGAATTGGATCCTGTAATATAGATATCTACATCAAAGTCTGAAGCAAGAGTATTCACTACTTTCTCCCATCCTTCAATTTCATGTATCTCATCTAAGAATAAATAAGTCTTTTTTGATTGTAGTATTTTTGATTTCAATTCTTGATACAATTCTTTTGTAGTCACATCTTCATATTCCATAGAATCAAAGCGATAACTAAGAATCTGTTCATCATCCACATTATTCTCTTCTTTAAGCTTTTTAATAATCATTTTCAGAATTGTTGATTTACCACAACGTCTAACTCCAGTCAATATTTTCACAAATGGAGTATCTACAAAAGGCATGATTTTGTCTAAGTATAATGGTCTTTCTATCATACAATCACCTCTTTCATATAAATTTTATCGCAAAATTATCATTACTACAAAAGTTTTGCGGTTTTAAACCGCAAAACTTTATTGTTCTATGAACTATTGCGATTAAAAAAGGTGTCATTTATTACTGACACCTTTAACCTTTATTAGGAAACTTAGAATATACGAATTGACGTAAACGAGGATGTTCTCTCTTATAAATCAATTGATAAAGTATATATGCAATGACAGCTGCTGCCACAGCATCCATACATGAATGTTGTTTAATAAACATTGTAGATAATGTAATAAGTACTGCTGAAATAATCGCAAATACATGCATTGGTTTATTATCTTTAAATTTCTTTGATTTAATGAGTGCTATTGCACATCCTATTGAGTTAAATACATGAATACTTGGAAATACATTGGTTGGTTTATCTGCTCCATAAATAAATCTTAACCAGAATTGTTCAAAGGCATTCCCTGTAAGTATTTCTGGACGATGACAGAATGTTGTTGGAAATATTGTGAATATGATCAGAGAGATAGTCATACCACAGGCTAAGAATGAGAAGCCACGATAGAATTCATCTGCATCATAGAAGAACAAGAATAACAATGTTCCTGCGACAAATAAGAACCAATAAATATAAGGAATAATAAATGCTGGCACAAATGGTATGATACGGTCTAATCCTACATACATATCAAAGAAATGACTAATATCTCTTTGTTGTAAACCAAAGTACCAAGGCATATAAAATACAAAATAGACAAGAACCCATGCATGTTCATGAGTCTTTATGAATTTCTTAATCATTGAATCACCCAAAGTTCATTCTATCGATTCAGTAGGTAATAGTCAACATAAAAAAACAGTGATAGAATCACTGTTAATTGAAACCGAATAGTTTCTGTGCAATTTTATATCCACCTACGATTAATTTACGTCCGACTGGATCATTTAATTGCATTGCAAGACCTAATGCAGTCTTCTTGACTTCCTTATAAACTGCAGGCTTTGTATCCTTCATATAAGCCCATAAATCATTACGCTTCTGTAAGTTTTCTTCTGTACCGCTCTTTACACAGAGTACTGTAGTGACTGTAGTAATCATTGAAAGATACTTGATTAAGTATTTTCTCATCTTACGTGATTTAAGTTTATCAATATCAATCGCATCAATCATACGTTTATTTACTCTAATCTGCTGATCAATACGTCCAATCATCACTGTTTCATTCACTGACTGATCTTCACGACCAATGAAATAGTGATATAAATCAACATTCAAATAATACATAGTCTGAACAAATGGAATAGGTTCATACACAAATAGGTTATCTACATAGAATGTATGTTTAGGAAGAACTAAACCACTTGCACGTAATACTTCTGTACGATAGATAATTGAATGCATTAATAGATTCTGTGATGGATAGAAATATTTTACATCATACCATCTAAAAATCTTATTTTCAGGGAATGCATTTGTATAGCGAATAGGCTTCTGTGAATTCTTTGATGGCTTATCATAAACATAGTTACAGATCATCATATCCACATCATTACCTAATTTCTTTAATGTCTGAATCACTTTAACTAAAGATGCTTCATCAAACCAGTCATCACTGTCTAATACCTTAAAGAAGCGTCCGGTTGCATTCTTTAAACCAGTATTAACTGCTTCACCATGTCCACCATTTTCCTGATGTATACATCTGATTGTTGCAGGATATTCTTCTTCTAATAAGTCCCCTATCTCTCCTGTCTTATCCTTAGAACCATCATCGATGATTAAGATTTCAATATCATTTTCGCATATTAATAATGGTTCAATAGCACGTCTCATATAATCCTGTGAATTATAACAAGGCACTGCAATTGTAAGAGTTTTCATATTTTTACCTCCATATAGGCTTATTCTACCATAAATCATTGTAATAAGGCTATAATTTATCAACTATCGCTTGTGTTTGTGTCAATATTTAATGTAATATATAAAGTATACGTAAGGAGTTGAGGTAGACGAATGAATAGAGACGTAACATATAAGGATAGTTTACTATTTCATATTAGTACAATGAAAATCCTTTGTCCTGTGTTTGGTTTAATCATGCTAGTTCTTGGTGTAATGGAAGCTATGGATGGTTATTATGTAATTACAGGACTTGGTGTCATTGGACTTCTATTAATGGTTTATATCACTTTAAAGGTGAATAAGAAGAAGACTTTCTCTTATATGATGACTGAGGACGATATTACTTTTAAAGAAGGTAATAATGAAAAGAAGTATGCTTATGAAGACATTACTAAACTAGTAGATGATGGTAAGACATTGACTATTTATTCTAAAGAAGGAGTGATTGCACAGCTTTCTTCATTAGAATTTGAGGTAGCTGACTTAGCTGAATTAGTAGAAGAATGTACTGATCATAAGATCCCTTATGAAGACATTGAAGGGACTCAAGAAGCAGTAAGTCGTATGCCAGATGTATCAGTCACTAAACCAGTGATGCTTGTATTAACACTTATTCAGTTAATTGCATTAGTAGCTGGTATGATTGGTGCATTTGATTCTCTTATTGTAGGAGGATTACTTGCGATTGCGATTCCTGTACTTGCAGCTATCTACTACTTAGGACTTACAGCTGAAGGGAATCAACCTGCAATTAAAGAGTTGTATGGATTATTCTTCTGTAACTTTATTATCCCTACTATTACAGGATGGTTAATTCTATTTACTAAGTATGCAATGGAAAATACAAGACCTTTAATTTATGCAACAATTATTGTATTCTTAATTGTTTTTGTATTCTATCGCTGGATTGGTGAAAAAGCAGGATTACCTAGAGATGCATTATTTACTTGCTTCTTAGTAATCTTTATTCCACTCGCATTATGCTGGATCAATGATCCTATCGCAAAAGTAACTAATACAGAAGAGTGTATCATTACTAAAACAGAACATTATACAACTAAGTTCTCACAGGTATATCATTTCAATGTAAAGTCTGGTAAGAAGAAATATACTTACCGTGCTACTGCTAAAGAATTTAAAGAATACAAGAAAGGCGACACAATTACTATTGTGACTAAGACTGGACCTTTCGCAGTAAGCTATAAAGAAATCAAGAAATAGGCAAATGCCTATTTTTTTTGCACAAAAAAATAGAGTTCCTTCAATAGGAACTCTACTTTAATCTTTGTGAATAAATGAATTAATACAATCCACTAATTCGTCAAATTCCACAATAATCTTGTCTAAATATTCCTTTCCGGCTGGTTCTAGGTGGTAATACACTCTAGCTTTATTGTGGTAGATGACTGTGTTACTTGAAATATAGCCGTTTTCAATGAGTTTGTAGATAATAGGATACATAGTACCATTCTTTGGTTCAATACGACCCTTAGATTTTTCTGCAATCTCTTTAGTTAGTTCATACGCATATTGATCTTTTTCTTTCAATAAGCTTAAAATCATTAAATCGAGTTTAAATAAATAGTTTGAAGTCTTTGCCATAATTAATCACCTACAATAAGATTATCAAATATTAGAAGCGTTTTCAATACATTTTATCAATAAAATGACGTATTTGTGCACCAAACTGTACTTTTATATCGATTTTTAATAATAAAGCGTCATTTTTTATAAATAGTGTGTAAGAAAAAGAACTCTATTGCTTAAGAGTTCTTTTTCTTACCATATCAATATACTGGTCTTCATGTAGGATTCTTATATCCTGACCTTGTCTTGATAGTGTCATGGCTTTTTTAATCTTCTTATTGCCTTTTTGATATCTTGTCTGCTGGTAGTCCTTTTTCCCAATAACGAGATATCTTGTCTGAGTTGTAACATGAAATGATGGTGTCATCCCATCTTGTTCTACAAATGCTTCTATTTCTTGTTTTGTATGGGCGAGTTTTCCAGTGAAGGCTACTGTTTCTTTCTGTATTCCAAGCTTCACTTCCTGTACCTTATCGCTTGATACAAGAGGATCAATAGAAGAACTAGTCATACGTCCTAAAGGGACATTTTCCTTCTCGTGAAGCTCTTTTAAGCTTACATAGTGATGTTCATCCATCATCTTCTTTAAAAGCTCTGCACAAGCTAAAGAATCAGCTAATGCGTTATGTGCATTCTCTAGTTCTACTGAATAATAGTCACATAGAGAACCTAAGCCATACTTCTGTAATTCAGGATGAAATAACTTTGCAAGTACTAATGTACATGATAAATAACAAGTAGGCTTTCTTATACGGAAACGTCTAAAGACTGCAAGTAAATGATTTAAATCTGATTGGATATCATGAGATATCACAATACTGTTTTCAAAATACTGACTAATCTTTGGCCATACTTCTGGGAATGTTGGCTGTTTCTTTAAATCCTGTGGTCTAATCTTATGAACCTTATAACGATAAGGATCAAATGTAAGTTTAGGAGGTCTAATGAGTGAATAGAATGTTTCCTTCACTTTCATATCCTCTAATACGACTATTCCAATAGAACAGATACTCACAGGATCATTGTTTAATTCTTCAATATCAAAGATTGTTATTCTTTCACTCATTCAATTCCCACTGCTTTCTTCGCAAGCTGATCAGCCTGTTCATTATAGAAGTCTCCAGTATGAGCTTCTACTTTCATAAATACAATAGGCAACTGTTTACGGTATTTAGCCATTTGACCTGCATAATACTGTGTCAGCTTCTTATTCGCTTTCCATTCTCCAACAGCCCATTTTTCAATACCCATATAATCATAATAAATCACAATACCATCATATCCAGGATGTTCTACTGCATACTTTACAGCTGCAAGTGCCCCAAATATTTCTCCTGCGACATTACGACTAGATAAACAATCTGGATTATCTCCATGTCCATAAAGGCGTTTGATGACCTGCTGTCCATCAATTAAAACAGCACCATAGCCATATACTTTCTTTTTTGCATTAAAAGAACCATCTACATAGGCAATTAACCCATGTTCCATTTGAGGCATTTCTTTCTTATCAGAAATGAACTCTTCTGCTTCTTTGCGTGATGTAAAGGACTTATAAGACGCATTCTTAAAGCCATTGACCTGTTTCTGACATTCTGCCCAAGAGTTATAGATTCCTGGTTCTCTTCCGTTTTTTACGGCATAATATTTCATTTTTATCACCTACCCCATAATAATGAAAACAATAGGCGTTGTCTAGATAATTATGAAAGTTCACAAAAACTATTTACTATGTTAAAATGGAGGAAATAGACAAAGTGAGGTTATTTTATGTTGATTGAAAAGAGATTTTTGAAATATGTGAGTTTTGATACACAGTCTGATGAATCTTCTACAACATCACCTTCTACAGAAAAACAATTTGATTTGGCTGATTTCTTAAGTGAAGAAATGCAGATTTTAGGTGTAGATGAAGTAGAAAGAACAGACCAGGGAATTGTATACGGAAAGATTTACAGCAATTCTGATGAGCCTATGAAAGCAATTGGATTTATTGCCCATATGGATACTTCTCCAGATGCAAGTGGACATGATATTCATCCACGTATTATTCGTTCTTATCCAGGAGGACGCATTATTCTTAATGAAGAAAAGAAGATGTATTTAGATCCAGAAACAAATCCTGAATTAAAGGGTCTTGTTGGGGATGATTTAATTACAACTGATGGTACTACACTTCTTGGTGCGGATGATAAAGCAGGTGTTGCTATTATTATGAGTATGGTAGAGTATATCTGCCAGAATAGAGATTTTAAGCATGGAGATATCTGTATTGCGTTTACTCCTGATGAAGAAGTAGGTAGAGGTACTGAAAACTTTGATGTAAAGAGATTTGGTGCTGATTATGCTTATACAGTAGATGGTGGTAGAATTGATGAATTCAGTTTTGAAAACTTCAATGCCTATAAGGCTGATGTGACTATTACTGGTAAGAGTTATCATCCAGGTGATTCTAAAGGCAAGATGGTCAATGCTCTTACTTTAGGTCGTCAGTTTGATACAATGCTTGGTGATAATAAACGTCCTGAAGCAACAGAACATAAAGAAGGTTTCTATCATCTTCATCATATGGAAGGTGATGTTTCTACAACTAAGATGACTTATATCCTAAGAGACCATGACATGGATAATATGCATGATATGATTCATACAATGCAGCTTGCTGCATCATATTTAAATCAGGTTAATCATGGTCATTATATTGATATTGACTTTACTTTACAGTATAAGAATATGATTGAAGTTATTAATAAGACACCTGACATTGTATATAAGGTGAAACAGGCTATGATTAATATCGGACTTGATCCTATTGCATCTCCTATTAGAGGTGGTACTGATGGAGCTAATTTAAGCTTTATGGGACTTCCTTGTCCTAACTTAGGTACTGGTGGATATAACTACCATGGTCCTTATGAATTCTGTAGTATTAATTCTATGATAAAGGGTGTTAAGTTACTTCTTGAATTGATTAAGGAGGCATAATATGAAATGCTTGTTTATTATTAATCCTTCTAGTGGAACACATGCATTCCAGAAGTCTATTGACCAGTTTATTGGTCAGTTAATCCTTCATACGAATGTGAATACAATCGATACTTATTTTACTAGAGGGAAGAATGATGGATTAGAACGTGCTGCAAGACTGACTAAAAATGAATATGACTTTATTGTAGCCGTAGGTGGAGATGGTACAATCAATGAAATCATGACAGGACTTATTAAGAGTGAATCTAAGATTCCTCTTGCGATACTAGCAGCAGGTACTGTCAATGACTTTGCGACTTACCTTAATCTTCCTAATACACCAGAAGCATTCCGTGATATGATTGCTCGTTTTAAAACAAAGAAGATTGATGCAGGTTATGTAGATAATCATTGTTTTGCGAATGTATTAAGTGGTGGTATGTTTAGCGATATTGGATTTCTTGTCACTAAGGAGGAAAAGAAGAAGTTTGGTCCTCTTGCCTACTATATCAATGGATTGAAGATGTTACCTGAACAGTTAGGCTTATCACTTCATCTTAAAGTAAAAGCAGATGAAATAGAGTTTGAAGAAGATGCAGCCTTATTTATGATTACGAATAGTTCTCATGTAGGAGGATTTCCAGGAGTGACTCCATATGCTTCTACAAGTGATGGTAAGTTAGATCTTATTATTATTAAAAAAGGCAATGTAGCTGAACTACTTAATGTTTTTATGGATTATAAGCGTAATCTTCATCCTCAAAATCCAATGATTCGTTATGTCCAGGCAAAGGATATCACAATCAGCTGTGATGAAGATATTGTCTATGATATTGATGGTGAAAAGGGACAGTGCTTCCCTGTTCATGTTGAATGTTTAAGACATGCAGTTTCACTGATTATTCCAGATCAGGACGAGAAATAAACACAAAGAGGAAAATCGATTGATTTTCCTCTTTTTTAGTTCATGATGTTTAATTGTTTATTTCTTGACAAAGAACTTGATACTTCTATAGATATAGTAAGCAAGGGCAGCACCTGCCATATAATAGAAGAAATCAGTGACATCAAAATAGCCTCTTAATGAAAGTAATTTAGCTACTTCAAATACAAAACTAGCTCCTAGAATAAATGTGAGTAAGTGTCCTAATGTACAATCCTTCTTGATCACATAATACAATGCGACTGGCATCACTAAGAATATCTTCATGATAATATTCATTTGTAACGCTTGATAATTTGAATTAGGACCATAATAGAATGGTACAAGATTAGTCGCATTGGCTATTCTAGAAAAGTAAGGTGTACTATCACTCAGAATAGGTCTCTTTGCTACTATAAATGCAAGAAATACAAATAAGTAGAATACAATAATGCACGATTTAAATGATAGAGTCTTTTTCATACTTTTCTCCTTTAATAGTTACTAATATTACCTGATCCACATAAAAATACATATGATGGCAATTCACTTTCATTAGTGATTTCTATTCTATAAGGTGTTGGACTAAGTAAAAAACCGCCTCCTAATTTTTTTGATGTAGTAGATATGATAGGTGCAGTGAAATATGCATAGTTATTCGTAACGCCATATCTTTGAACGCTAATATTAAATCTATGTTTATTGCAACATGATTTCTTTACATCGTCATAGTTAGCAAAGTATGCTTCATTCATAACAACTTTTACTTTGTCAGTTTTAAAGAAGAAATTCTTATCAGGTCTTAAAAATCTTTGAATTTTAAATCTAAAAGTACCTACCACATTAGAGCGAGAATACGGATTTGTACCTTCCCAGATAAAATATTCACCCGTATCCTTGTTATAGTATTCATAAGAATAATTTTCATCCTCAAACTGAGTAATTTCTACTGCATAACTATAATATGAATGGCTCAATAAAATACATAAACAACTTAAGACAGAAATTAATTTTTTCATTTTCGTTTCCTCTTTTCGTAATTGTTTTAAACACCATGAACTTCTGAAACTTATTTTTTATAAACTCTCGCAATACATGTTGCATATGTAAACTTCTGGTATACACGCCAGGTCACCTCCTGCTTCATTTGATCTTTCACATCAAATTCTTTCGCATTAACAACATTTCTGCTTTCATCAAACACTGCTATACATATTTTCCCTTTCATAGGTACTCTCTTGGTTTTTCTTAATATACATTTTACTGTTTTCTTTTTTGTGTCATATTTGTAGTCAAAATCTATTGAATCTAGTCTATCTTTACCACTTACACTTTTTGTATAAATATCTGCTCGATCCGCATGAATAATCGCAAGTTCAGCTAATCTCAATGATTTTACAACAGGTCTCTTTTTATTCTTAACATATACATCATAGATATAATCTACAGTTCCATGTTCATCAAAATGATGTGTATTACTATGTCTAACAAGAAGCGTCTTATACCCTAGCCTATCATAGTGAAGTCCTGTATCTTTATAATGTACTTGATGACTACAAGCAACCAGCAAGATACATAATATAACTATATTTATAATATTTTTCATATTCACTCCTATGCACTAATAACAGTTGTATCTATATATGGACCTAGCGTAACTTTTGTGGTATTTATTTGTGTCGTAAGGGTGTAATTAGCTTTAAGTAGTAGTGACAAATTATCAGTAGATTTAGAAAAAGATGGTTTTCCTTTTAAAACAGCATCAGTAAAACCTTCACAGATGTTTCTATTATATACATTTATAGATGTTTCATATATATTGCCAATTTTATATGTACTAGGATTATAGCTAAACTTACATTTAATCACTGTGTTCCATTTAAATGTATACACATTCCCTTCTATTCTCTTATTAACAGTTCGTAATGAACATCTTTTCGTTACAGTTTTTACAGAATTAACTTTAGTGATAGCTATCATATCCAAATGATTTCTATCTAAATAAGCATTAAGCTTTGTGCCTTTTAATTTACTCACTTGATCAATATACAGATTTGTAACATCCAATTCATTATGCATTAAAATTATTTGATAATCTTTCATACGATCACTACCATAAACAGTTGAATTATTAAATAACCCAATGGCCAAAGCAAAAATAATTATCATTTTTTTCATATTAGCATTTCTCCATTTAAGACTAATTTGTATTAACTAATTCATTTAAATACCATTAGAATGTTTTATTAACAAACTCTCTACTCTTTATACGCAAGTACCGTTACTTCCGCATAACAATATGGCTCAGTATAAACCCATTCAAATCTTTGTTTCTTTTCATTAGTTAGAAAATATGTTTTCGCATCTATGAAGTTTTCTCCTGAATCAAACAATGCAAGTAACACTGTTCCTTTAATTTTCTGATTATCATTCTTTTCAAAATCATAAATAATCATTCTTCCTTCTTCTAAATCATCATTTGTATGATGACGAAGATAATCACTATAGTTCATATAACGATTATGAGTGGTTGATTTCCTTGTTGTAATATAATCTCTATTACTTACAACTAATGCCATTTCCTCATCATGTAATTCTGATACGACTTTCTTATTATTCACATAGACATCTATTGCTTCATCTTTTGTATCATATAGTTTAACTTTAGTAACAAGACATAAATTATTCAGTTCATTGAAATAAAGACCTGTACTATGGTTCTTTTGCACTTCTCTTTGAGTAGAACATCCAGAAAGAAGTAAAGCCAAGCAAATTATAACTGTCAGCGTTTTCATTTTTGTCCCTTCCTTACTTCTATTATACATAATGTATTATATTTAATAAAGAGTAATATTTATTATATTAAAAAAGACTAGCGTATACTAGTCTTCGTCAATATAGTGATGTGTCATAAAAAAGCAGGTACATGCAAGAAATATAGTATCTATGAGAAATATTTCATTTAGATCCTGTAATTGGTAATCAACACGTAAAACCCACATCGGAAATAGTTTAAATTGATTTAACTCAATATAAGTCTCAAATATGAAATAGATCAGCAAGAAAGCCACAAATACAATCATAATTCCAAATAGATATTTATTCTTGAAGTATCCATTCAAATGATATAAAGCCATGAGTGTAACAAGATATGAGAATGGAAAAGAAAATACAAGCTGGAACTGTAAGTATGGGTCAACTGCTTTTAAAAGCATCGGTAGACATGCACAGAAAACATAGAGAATAGGAAATATAAAGAACGATTTCAAATAATCTCTTTCTTTATTTGTCATATCTATTCTCTTTGTAGATACTATATATACCACAAAAGGTGTTACAAGAGATAAGATAGTAAGTATGTCTTTTATCCAATAATATACATTTGAACCATAAAAATAAAAAGTCATAGATAAATGAGTGAAAAAACTATTTAAGAAATTACATATAAATAATGTAAGTAACCAGGAACACAATACTTCTTTTATCCCTTCAAATGGTTTTCCATCATTTAAAACATGTTTTGTATCACTTACACTTCTTTTGATTAGTTGAAGTATCTCATTTTCATTCATTGATTACACTTCCAATGCAGCTTCTTTTTCCTGTGCCTTTTTACCATCTTCTACTAAAGTATTTAATAACTGTACATAGTCCTCAAACTGTTTTCTTCCTTCATCTGTTAAATGATAAGTCGTCTGAGGTCTATTATTCACAAACTCTTTCTTTACTACCATAAAACCTTCTTGAATAAGCTTCTTAGTATGTGTTGTCATATTTCCATCAGTACAGCCAAGAATCTCCTTCATCTGTTTATAAGTGAGATCACTAATACTTAAACTAGCAATCATTTGAATCCTTATATGTGATTCAAATACCTTTGATGTGTCATTCATAACGTTTTCCACTTATAGTTCCTCCTTCATCATCAATACTGCAATAAATAAAAACATCATTATTAAAGCGTTATTTATAAATAAACTCATTTGGGTATTTAAAACAATATCCAAGACAATAAATAACATATCTACAATCAACAGATAAATATACTTTTTATCATGAAAGTAACTATAGATAGAATAGATTGCTGCAAAGGCAATCAAATAAGATAATGGAAGCTTTGAATAAATAGACTGTATATTAAATATCGAAGCTACTTCTGTCAAGAATATTAATAATGGATAGATTATAAAAGCTTTTAAAAAGCGTCTCTCCTTGACACTTATATCACTTTTTAAAACCATTACTAGATATACCAGAAAAGGCAGAATTGAACAGACTAAATCAACAGGAATAAAAGAAATCCTATTTCTTATCATATTCAATATCAAAAAAGATATAATCCATACAAAAAGAATAACCCTGATTCCTTCACATGGTTTCGTATCATCCTTTTCAAATTGTTTATTGATTGTATCAAAATTAGTCTTTTTCATTTATTTATCATTTCCATATCTTACAATTATTATACAATTTATAACAACAAATTTAAAGTCAATAACCAATAAAAGTAGAAATCATGAATGATTTCTACTTTTTAAGAAGGTTATAAAGATTATAAATCATAATGACTGTCGTTATCACAATTAAAGAAATATTATTATATGTGAATTGTGTAATCACATTAGTATAAAGATGATTCTGAATAGTGGCAGTATATTGGTCAAAGAGAAGGAATAGACCTACCACAACATAAACAGCACTAATAATCTTAGTGACATTATTCTTAGTTGCCATCACAAACATGAGAATAAAACATATCGCAATTAAAATATTTGTGATAATAGAAAAAGAGATGGCAGTAGAATAATTCTGATCCTGTGTAAGTAATGTGAGTGCCTGCTGGAACTTCTGTACATATTCAGTTGATGAAGTTTGTATGATATAAAGTGCTATAGGACTAACCCCATAGATTATTGATTTAGTCGTATCTTTCATAGTGATTCCCCTTTTATATGTATTTTAATCTATTTTAATGTAAGTTACAAGACTCCTATCACTTCTACATTTATTTAAACTTTT
>ERZ869979.186-NODE-186-length-18382-cov-5.943950_pt1 | contig 18382 bp, 17 predicted proteins | sample MGYA00521269_ERZ869979 | MGnify/ENA primary metagenome ERZ869979 (study PRJEB32232, sample SAMN07284974) | human gut metagenome | biome: human-associated habitat; material: feces | host: Homo sapiens | place: Tanzania | collected 2014-04-05 ... | reverse complement strand
AACAGAATAATTAAAAAAAACCATAAAAATTCATGAAATGTTAATAATTGTATGGTATCGTTGAATTAGATAAATCGGAATTTGTGGAGGACAACACAATATGAACTTTAATAAGGCTAAAGAGTTTATTTATAAAAATGCAAGACCGTTGGATTTTGCCAGATGGCAATTTCTGTTTGAGGATGGAAGCAGAGAAAACGTATTAAGTATATTAAAAATGTATCAAAACGAAGATGGCGGCTTTGGTCATGCATTGGAAGCCGATTGTTGGAATCCGGATTCTTCCCCGGTGCAGACATGGGCCGCAACTCAGATCATTCGCGAGGTTGATCTGAAAGAGAGGGAGCATCCGATTATTTTGGGAATATTGCGCTATTTGGAAAATACAAAATATTTCGATGGACATGTCTGGGCGAATAGTATTCCATCCAATGAAGCGTACCCGCATGCACCATGGTGGAATTATACGGATGTAAATGAGGTCAATTATAATCCGACCGCATCCCTGATTGGATTTATTCTTCGGTATGCAAGCCCTAAAAGCCGTCTATATCAGACCGCACAAAGACTGTTGCAAGAAGCATACGCTTGGTTTAAATTGCATTGTCCATTGGAATCCATGCATACGGCTTCCTGTTTTGTGGAACTATTTGAGGATTCAGTGGAATGTAACATATCAGGGATTGATTTATCAGAATTTGAGAGTTTGCTGCAACTGCAGATGAAACATATTCTAACGGCAGATACCTCTGTATGGGCATCCGAATATGTCTGTAAACCATCTTTGATGATCCATTCCTGCAACAGTCGATTTTATGAGGAAAATAAGGAACTCTGTAACTTTGAGTGCTACTTTCTTTCCGAAACACAGCAGGAGGATGGAACATGGGCTGTTACATGGGATTGGGGATGCTATCCGGAAGAATGGCACATTAGTAAAAACTGGTGGAAATCGGATATAATAATAAAAAATGTGAAATTTTATCTAAGTATGCAATAGGTTCTTGTAAAAGAGGAAAATGTAATGCTCAAACTTGTTAAACTTAAGAAAGAATTTTCGGAGCAACTCATTGATATGATGGATGAATGGACGATGGCAAATGAAAAAATTATTCCATGGTCGATACGCAAATGTGATTATCACGATATTGGTCAATATATAGAAAGTCTTGAGGTAAAAGAAGCGAATGGGAAGAATGTGCCGGATTCTACATATTTTTGTCTTGATACGGAGAGAGATATTTTTGTCGGTGCAGTTAATATCCGACATTACCTGAATGATAAACTGCTTTTCAGTGGCGGTCATATCGGTGACGGAATCCGTCCGAGCGAACGAGGAAAAGGGCTGGGGACAAAGATGATCGCGTTGGCACTTGATGAGTGTCGTAAACTCGGAATTCACGATGTGCTGATGTGTTGCGACAAGGGTAATATTGCCTCTGCAAGAACCATTGAGAAAAACGGTGGTGTGCTGGAAAATGAAGTGTCAGAGGATGGAGTTCCGGTGCTTCGGTATTGGATCAAAGTGAATTAACGCTGGAGGAGTAGAGAAAATAATATGAAACCAGAAGAAATGTGGAGCAGATTTTGCTCAGAAAATGGAATCGATCCGGCAACGCATTACGAGGCGTGGCAGTTCGGCGGTGCGCCGGACAATCTGGCGGCGCTGGTTATGCTTGGAATCAAATATGCAACCGCCTCCCTTTATGACCTGTATGAAGTGGAGGATGAAGAACCGATGCCGCAGGAAGGCGACTACAGTGTTATCCTTGATTCCAAAGATGAGGCTGTCTGTGTGATTCAGACAATTCAGTTAGACGTAATCCCATTTGATGAGGTGGGCGAGGATCAGGCGCGGGGCGAAGGGGAAGGCAATAAAAGCCTTTCATACTGGCGTAAGGTGCATGACTGGTTCTTCAGGGAACAGGCAAAAGAGTACGGTGTTGAGTTCCACGCCAAAAGCAGAGTGCTCTGCGAAAAATTTAAGCTTTGTTACAGTGCGTATACTGTAAGCAAAATGACGGAGGCTGAGGCAAGAGAAGTTGTTTCATGGGAATACGCAGAACCGTACTCTGTGTACAATTTGCCGGAATGGGATAAATGCGAGGAACTTGGACTTGCGATAACGGATCTGGAACAGTACGGGGAAGCATTTTATTCTGTGAAAAAGGAAGGCGTTTTCCTTGGATATTTCCACATTGAAAATAACGGCGAGTTTATGGAACTTAGTGTCGGCATAAAACCGGAGCTGTGTGGGCACGGAAACGGAAGTATGTTTATGGAACTTGCACTTGCAACGATCGAGGATATGGATTCCCAAATGCCGGTTAAGTTAACCGTCCGGCCGTTTAACAAACGTGCGATTCAATGTTACGAGAAGGTTGGATTTAAAATTACAAGAGAGTATTATGAGGATTCCTATATTACTCCTAGCGAAATGTATGAAATGATCCTGGAGAGGTAAAAACAGAGGCAGGATTAGGCGATAGTAAATGCATTATTTTGATTGCATCAATTTATCCGACAGAGAAAGCTTTGAAAAAACATTTTAATGATGACGGAACACGTAGATAAATTCCAGTTTGTCATTGTAGATAGTTTTGAAAGCTAACTATATGAATTTGAAAAGATGAGTTGTCGAAGTCCATTGTTTCGTTGTAGTAAATCCATGATATTAAATGCAGACAAAATTGATTATGTGCGTCCATCTTTATCGGGTCGCTTTGAAGCTGTTTTATCGAACGGTGAGATTGTGATTGTTTCAAGAAAGACTTCACAATATTTAGCACACTGATATTGACACTGCTAAAAAGGTGATGTATAGTATTAGCAGGCAAAATATTAGAGTGCTAAAAGGAGTGGTATTATGGCTAAGAAAAAACAGTTTAAAGCGGAGTCAAAACGTTTATTGGATTTGATGATCAATTCCATTTATACACACAAGGAAATTTTCTTACGTGAACTTGTATCAAATGCGAGTGATGCGATTGATAAATATTATTATGAAAGTCAAGGACATGCGGATGCGAGTCAATTTGAGATTCGTATTGAACCAAACAAGGATGCTCGTACATTAACAATTTCGGATACTGGTATTGGTATGTCTAAGGAAGAGTTAGAGGAAAACTTAGGTACAATTGCGAAGAGTGGTTCTTTGGCTTTTAAAGAGGAAATGAAGAAAAAAGAAGAAAACAATGATGAAGATGTCGATATCATTGGTCAATTTGGTGTGGGTTTCTATTCTGCATTTATGGTCGCAAAAGATGTTCGTGTTATTACGAAAAAAGCAGGCAGCGACGAGGCTTATGAATGGGTAAGTGCTGGTGAAGATGGTTATGAAATCACACCTTGTACAAAGGAAACAAATGGTACTACGATCGTCTTAACTTTAAAAGAAGATACAGATGAAGAAAACTATTCTAAATATTTGGAAACTTATGAATTAAAAGAATTGATTAAGAAATATTCAGATTATATTCGTTATCCAATCAAGATGAATGTGGAAACACAAAAGATGAAAGAGGGGACAGAGGAAAGTGAAAAGCCTGAATATGAAACAGTGGTTGAAGATCAGACTTTAAACTCAATGGTTCCTTTATGGAAACGTCAAAAATCGAAGATTACAGATGAAGAATACAATCAATTCTACAAGGATCACTTCTATGATTACCAAGATCCTCAAAAAGTGATTCATTTTAGTGTAGAAGGAAATACAAGCTTTACGGCTTTGCTTTATATTCCATCACACTTACCTCAAGGATTCTATTCTCAAGATTATAAGAAGGGTCTTCAACTATATTGCAGAGGTGTATTCATTATGGATCATGCCGAAGAATTGTTGCCAGACTCATTGCGTTTTGTGAAAGGGTTAGTGGATTCTCAAGATTTATCTTTAAATATTTCTCGTGAAATGCTTCAACATGACCACCAATTAAAATTGATTGCGGGTCGTATTGAAAAGAAAGTATTGAATGAACTTGGTAACATGCTTGCCAAAGATCGTGAAGCATATGAAAAATTCTTTGAAGAATTTGGTGTAAACTTGAAGTTTGGTGTCTACAACAACTATGGTATGGATAAAGAAAAATTCCAAGATCTATTGTTGTTCTACTCTTCAAGAGAAAAGAAATATGTCACTTTAAGTGAATATGTTTCTCGTATGAAAGAAGATCAAAAAGACATCTACTTTGTATCTGGTAAAGATGTTGAATTGATTGATAAGATGCCAGTTGTTCAAACATTGAAGAATAAAGAATTTGAAGTTCTTTACTTAACCGATGAAGTGGATGAATTTGTGATGCAGACATTGATGAACTATAAAGAAAAGACGTTCAGAAATGCAGCTCAAGGTGATTTAGATTTAGATACAGAAGAAGAGAAGGAAGCTTTAAATAAGTCAAAAGAAGAAAATAAAGATTTATTGACATTCATGAAAGAGGCTTTAGGTGATGAGGTTGCCGAAGTAAAATTGTCTAATAAATTGACAGAGGATCCAGTATGCTTAACAGCTGGGGAAGGTATTTCTTTTGAGATGGAAAAGGTTTTCGCAAATATGCCAAACCAAAACCCAATGCCAATGAAGGCTACGCGTATTTTGGAAATCAATCCAAATCATCCAATTTTTGAAACATTGAAGTCTTTATATGCGACAGATAAAGATAAAGTTAAAGAAGTGGCTGAAGTATTATATGATCAGGCTTGTTTAATTGAAGGTTTCGCAATTAAAGATCCAATTGCCTATTCAAAGAAAATCTGTGAATTATTAGTGAAATAATTCGATGCACAAACTTTCAGGTTTGTGCTTTTTTTTATTCATGATACATTTAGTCTAGGTGAAGATTATGAAGTATCAAGAATTAATTAAAGAAGTAGAAGGTGTTGGAAAGTTAGAATTAAGTGAGCAGGAAGAGTTTTATCGTAATGTATTAAATGAAAGTTCAAATGATTTAGAAGTTATGGTTGCGGCTACCTTTTATTTAGGCATGGCCTATTATTATGAAGGGAATTTTAATAAATCAAAAGAGATTATTGAACCCATCATTTTACAATATCAAAGTATGCCATTTGTAAGAGAACTCATTTCTGCATTTAATTTAATGGGCGTTATGCTTTATTATGATGGGGCAAATGTTTCAAGTCGGTATTATTACGAAAAAGCTTTACAGATTGCGATGGAACATGAGGATGTGGGGCATTATTGTTATGAATATAATAATATTTCAATCACGTACGCAAAGCAGGAAAAGTATGAAGAGGCTTTAGATAGTATATTAAAGGCGAAAGAATACATGCCTTGTTGTATTGAAGATATGGGTGCCTATGTGTATTTGAATTTAGCTTTGGTTTACAACAACTTAAATCAAGTGGACAAGGCTTTAGAAGCTTTTTATATCGGTTTAGACGAGCATGATGGAAAACACATTATTTTAGAAGATTATTTGAATTGTGGTATTGAATTATTTAGTAAGTCTGGTCTGGATTTTGAATTATAGCGATGTGCAGAAGAACTTGAAAAACGTTTAGAAAATTTGTATGCTGCCGAATATATTGATGTGTGTGTAGCTTTATTTGACTATTATTTAGAACAGAAGATGTTTGATCGAGTTCAATTTATTTTAAATAACATGGATTCATATATGAATAAACATCCCGATGAGATTCGTCTAGGCTTAATGGTTGAATCTTCTCGCTACAAATATGGCAAAGTTATCCAGAATTCAAATGTCATTATTTTGGCATTAGAGAAAAAGAATGCGTATTATGAGAGAATTTTTGAGGATGAACAAGTTCGGCGTTGTCATGATACAGAGCGTCATTTTGATATGAATCGAAAGCTTCAGTTAGCTTTAGAAAATGAAACGAAGGCCAATCAAGTTAAGATGCGTTTCTTGGCAAGTATGTCTCATGATATTCGTACGCCAATCAATGGCATTATCGGAATGCTTCAAGTCATTCAAAGATGTGGTGACGACAAACAACGTATCAAAGATGCATATGATAAGATGTGGATATCGAGTACGCACTTGTTGTCTTTAGTAAATGACATATTGGATATTCGAACATTAGAAACAGATTCAGTTGTATTGGAAAATAAATCGTTTGAATTAAGTCAATTATTAGGTAGAGTTCAAACCATTATTGATGTACAGGCATCGAATTATAAAATTGAATTGTTTATGAAGACTCAAATAGAACACGACCATTTGATTGGAAGTCCTACGCATGTTGAAAAAGTCTTGTTGAATCTTTTAAGTAATGCGATCAAATACAATAAGACGGGTGGTAAAGTTTGTTTGTCTGTCGAAGAAAAAGCGGATTGTTTTGAATTTGTAGTAGAAGATACAGGAATTGGAATGAGTGAAGAATTCATTCAGGATAAATTGTTCAAACCTTTTGTTCAGGAAAATACACGTGTGGATGGTGCAGGTTTAGGTATGAGTATTGTGCATGAACTTGTAAAGAAGATGAATGGCACAATTAAGGTGGATAGTAAAATTGATGAAGGTACAAAGTTTATTGTTCGACTTCCATTAGAAATTGACAAAAATCCTGTTGAGGCTAAATCATTAAAATCGGAAACAATGTCCATTGAGAATCTATCTATACTTGTGGTGGAAGATAATGATATCAATATGGAAGTGATTGAGTTTATGCTTCAAAGTGAGGGTGCCATTGTGTATAAGGCTAGAAATGGCAAAGAGGCGGTAGAACAGTTTGGTCAAATCAAAAATTTAGATTTGATTTTAATGGATCTTATGATGCCTGTTATGGATGGATATGAGGCGACGTTACAAATTCGAAAGAAAGATAAAAAGATTCCAATATTAGCGATGAGTGCCAATGCGTATATGCAGGATATACAGAAATGTTACAAGACAGGTATGAGTGGGCATATTAGTAAACCATTATATTTAGATGATTTAAAAGATCGAATCGTTCAAATAGTATAAAAAGTCAGGGCTTTCCTGACTTTTTAAATGATGATACCGTTACAGTGATCAATTTCATGTTGAATGATTTGAGCTACAAAACCAGAATAGGCTTGTTTGCATTTTTTAAAAGATTCATCTTGATATTCAACTGTGATATTTTCATAACGCGTTGTACTTCTTTCACCTTCAAGTGATAAACAACCTTCTTTGACTTTGTAAGGTCTAGACTTCTTTGTGATTTTTGGATTGTACATTACAACTTGTGCAGGTCCAATCGCAAAGATAATAATATTTTTAGAAACACCAATCATATTGGCGGCCATACCTACACATTTATCTGCATGGGCTCTTAATGTATCTTTTAGATCTTGAGCCACTTGTGTATCCATTTTTGTGGCTGGAGCTGATTTTATAGCTAAGAAAGCTTCATCTTTCATTATTGGTTTAATCATAACATACCTCTTTTCTTCAAAAATCATATTTGTTTTAGATGATTATTTCAAGTATAATTGGCGTATGTTAAAAAATATAGTATTTGATTTAGGAAATGTATTGGTTAAATTTGATTCAAATGAGTTGATTTATCACTTTTTTGATGAAAGACAAGAAGAAGTGAAATCATTCTATTTTGATTCTTTATGGAATGAGTATGATCAAGGACTTTATTCAGTGGAAGAAATGATTGAAAAGGGAGTAAAACAATTTCCTGAATTAGAGTTAAGTATCAAAAAGTTAATGTATCATTGGACAGAATTTGTGATTCCACTAAAAGATAACGTTGCGTATATTAAGGATTTAAAGCAGTTAGGATACAATGTATATATTCTTTCAAATATTCCAGAAGATGACACAAAGTATTTGAGAAGTTGTGGAGTGTTTGATAATATAGATGGCGGTGTTTTTTCTTATGAATATAAGAAGATCAAACCAGATCCAGAAATATTTCATATATTATTAGAAAAATATAATCTTTTAGCGTCTGAATGTTTATTTTTAGATGATCGAAAAGATAATATTGAAAGCGCAAAAAAAATGAGATTTGAAACGATTGAAGTTAAAGATTCAAGTAAAGTCATTGACTTAATAAAGGAGAAAATTAGTGAAGTGTAAAGTAGAAAAAATATGCGGTGGATGTTCACTTTTGAAACTGAAGCCAAGTATGCAGGCGGATAAAAAGAAAACAGATGTGGAAGCCTTAGTTGAAAAAGCACATTTAAAGGTTCGTGTTGGCGATGTGCATATGGCTAAAAACGATACGCATTATCGTAATAAAGTTATTGTTGGTTTTGCGAAAGAAAAAGGGAAAGTATATTCAGGATTATATGCGCCTCATTCGCATCGTGTTGTGAAGACTGAAAATTGTATTATGCAGCCAAAACTTGTGAATGAAATCATCAATAAGATCACTGAACTTGTGGGTTCAATGAAATTAGAATTATACAATGAAAGAACAGGAACAGGTTTATTGCGTCATGTATTGATTCGTTGGGGACACAAGACAGATGAAGTAATGGTTGTATTTGTCACAAGTCAGAAAATTTTTCCTTCAAGAAAAAATATGGTGCGTGTATTAACGAGTGAATTCCCTCAAATTAAAACAATTGTACAAAATATCAATCCTAGAAAGACAAGTATTGTTTTGCAGGATGAAGCTATTGTTCTATATGGAGATGGTATGATTCATGATGAACTATGTGGTTTAGACATCGCGTTCTCACACAATTCGTTCTATCAGATTCATTCTGAACAATGCGAAGTATTGTATGGTTTAGCTAAGAAAATGTTAGATTTAAAAGAAACGGATACAGTGCTAGATACATATTGTGGTGTTGGTACAATTGGTTTAACTATGACGGATTCTTGTAAGAAAGTCATGGGTGTAGAGGTCAATCCGGATGCGATTGAAAACGCAAAATATAATGCGAAACAAAATAAAATCAAAAATATTGAATTTGTTGCGATGGATTCAACAGAGTTTATGCGCCAGGCAAGAAAGTATCACAATCATTATGATGCGATTATTTTAGATCCACCTCGTGCAGGTACGACAAAAGATTTTATTGAGTGTGCTACCGCATTAAATCCAAGAAAGATTCTATACATTTCTTGTGATCCAAGAACACAGGTTCGTGATTTAAATCAATTTAGAAAACAAGGCTATGTCACAAATAAACTAGAATTGGTTGATTTATTCCCTTATACAGATCATATTGAAAGTGTTTGTGTATTAGAAAAGAAACAATTTAATGCGAAACCTACAAAGAAAGCACAAAGACAAGCTCAATTTAGATCGAGTAAAATGAGTAAGAAAAAACGTTAGGAAGCAAGTATGATTTCTTGTGTAGGTACAACAAAAGACTTAATTGGGAAGGAAGAATCAGAAGCTTAGGTATTTCTAATTTCTATGTGGATTACTCTCTTTTCTTTTTCGCGCTTTCTATAGAAAATGTTATAAAAGTCATAACACATAATTTGAATAGATTTTATTCAAACTTGTGCTATGACTTTTTCATTTGATATGATTCGATTATTCATTTTCATACTCAAATAATTTGGCAATCAACAAGTACTTTTCCACTAAGTATTGTCAGATCGACTGATCTTATCATATTAATGAATTGACATTATTCCAAATAGAACGTATAAATTAAATAATCAATGATCCTAAAAGCAAAAAACAGTCACAATATACTAAAATATCTTTTAGAGATTGAAAAATAGGCTTATATGCGGTATTCTAAAAGAAAAAAAAGGAATAATATACCAGAATATCTTTTAGAGGTGAGCGTATGAATATAGAAATAAACAGAGATTATTACTTAGAACAACTCATTAGCCGCATGGATAATGGTTTAATTAAGATTGTTACAGGAATACGCAGATGTGGAAAGTCATATCTTTTGCGTACGCTATTTAAGAAGTATTTGCTTGAACAAGGTGTTTCAGAGGATCATATCATTGAAATGGCATTTGATCTATATGACAACATTGAGTTTAGAAATCCAAAAGTATTTTATCCTTGGGTGAAAGAAAAACTGCAAGATGGAGAAAAATACTATATTTTGTTGGATGAAGTTCAGATGTTAGATGAGTTTGTGAGTGTGTTGAATGGACTTGCAGATAAAAAGAACTGTGATGTATTCGTAACAGGAAGTAATGCCAAGTTTTTGTCCAGGGATATAGTCACGGAATTTGGTGGGCGTAGTGATGAAATACACATGTACCCATTAAGCTTTTCTGAGTTTATGAGTGCATATGATGGGCATTATTATGATGGCTGGAATGAATATATTACTTATGGAGGCATTCCGATTGTTGTTTTGGCAGATACTGATGAGCAGAAGATGGCACTATTAGATAATTTATTTAAAGAAACATATATCCGTGACATTGTTGTTAGAAACAAGATCAGAAATGTAGGAGAAATGGAAATGCTTCTCAACATTCTTTCATCAGCTATAGGATCACTAACAAATCCGAATAAACTGCAAAAAACTTTCAAAAGCGTGAACCAGTCAAAGATTACAGCTACAACAATTACAAAGTATATAGAATATCTTGAGGATTACTTCTTGATTGAAGAAGCAAAAAGGTTTGATATTAGGGGGAAATCATATATAGGCACTCCTATGAAATATTACTTTATGGATATGGGGCTTCGCAATGCTAGACTTAACTTTAGGCAGATGGAAGTAACCCATTCTATGGAAAATGTGATATATAATGAACTCAGAAAAAGAGGATACAGCGTTGATGTAGGAAATATAATGATTGTTGAACCTGGTAAAAATGGAAAAACTGTGAAGAAGCAATTAGAAGTTGATTTCGTTTGCAGTAAAGGATCAAAAAAGTATTATATTCAGTCTGCATATTCATTAGAAACGGAAGAAAAAATGATACAAGAAATCAGACCGTTTACCAAAATCAATGATTTCTTCAAAAAGATTGTCATTACATCAAATACACCGAAACCTTTCTATAATGATGATGGAATTTTGATAATGAGCGTATTTGACTTTTTACTAAAACAAGAGTCATTGGAACTTTGATTTGTAAAAGATATTTATGGATGTAATACCGAAAATATCTTTTACAATGAGTGCAACAGTGTTAAACACTTTTTGTGTTAGAAAAGAAACGGTTTAATGTAAAGGCTACAAGAAAAGCGCAAAGACAAGCACAATTCAGATCGAGTAAAATGAGTAAGAAAAAACGTTAGGAAGCAAGTATGCTTCCTTTTGTGCATATGGGTATGCTTAAATTGCTTGAAATGCTATAATCTGTTTAACAGAACGGAGAATACATATGTTAGAAATTGGAATTCAAGCACCTGATTTTGAATTGCCGGATCAAGATGGTGTGATGCACAAATTAAGTGATTATAGAGGTAAAAAAGTTATTTTATATTTTTATCCAAAGGATAATACGGCGGGTTGTACAAAGCAGGCTTGTGGCTTTTCTGAAAGATATCCACAATTCTTAGAAAAAGGAGCTGTCATCTTAGGCTTGAGTAAAGATACGGTGGCTTCTCATAAGAAGTTTCAAGAAAAGTATGGTCTTGCCTTTACATTGTTGGCAGATCCAGAAAGAAAAGTGATTGAAGCTTATGATGTGTGGAAAGAAAAGAAAAATTATGGAAAGGTATCTATGGGTGTGGTTCGCACAACCTATTTAATTGATGAATCTGGGATTATAGTTCGTGCAAATGATAAAGTAAAAGCGGCCAATGATGCTGAAAATATGTTGGAAGTAGTTTAGACACTGCTTCCTTTTTGTGTTTGTATTAAAATGTTATGAGGTATATCATTTTGTAGGGTGATAGTATGTGGATTTTATATGCGACAGGTTCTGCCTTTTTTGCAGGAATCACTTCCATACTCGCAAAATGTGGTATTTCAAAAACAGATTCCGATGTGGCAACAGCCATACGAACCATTGTGGTTTTAGTTTTTTCGTGGGTAATGACTTTAATCACTGGAACACTATCGGGTATTACTGAAATTAGTGAAAAGACACTATTATTTCTAGTCTTATCTGGCATCGCAACTGGTGCTAGCTGGCTATGTTATTTTAAAGCACTTCAAAATGGGGATGTCAATAAGGTTGTACCGATTGATAAATCGAGTACGATTTTAACGATTCTTTTGGCTTTGATTTTCTTTCATGAAGGCTTGTCTTTAGTTAAAATTGGCTGTGTATGCATGATTGGTGTGGGTACGATGTTGATGATCAATCGAAAAGATGCATCTGAATCTAATTCTTCAGATAAAAGCTGGTTGGTGTACGCGATTTTATCAGCTGTATTTGCGAGTCTTACATCCATTTTAGGTAAGGTTGGTATTTCTGGAATTGATTCTAATTTAGGTACGGCCATTCGTACAAGTGTTGTCTTGGTCATGGCTTGGCTTATGGTGTTCGTGAAAAATAAGCAGTCTGAAATAAAAGGTATTGATCGAAAAGAACTCTTGTTTATCATCTTATCTGGTTTTGCGACAGGAGGATCTTGGCTATGTTTCTACCGTGCTTTACAGGATGGACCTGCAAGCATCGTTGTGCCCATTGATAAATTGAGTATACTTGTAACGATTATTTTTTCTCGTGTTGTATTTCAGGAAAAGCTATCAAAGAAGGCGTTACTAGGCTTGATTTTGATTACAGTGGGTACTGTCATTATGGCAATGATGTAGGAGGTTTTATGAAGAAAATTGATTTAGATAATTGGTGTCGTAAAGAGCATTATTTGTATTATACAAATAATTTAAATGTTGAAGTGAATATGACGGCCAATATTGATGTGACAGATTTATTAGATTTTTGCCATACAAATGGATATAAATTTTATCCGACATTGATTTATTGCGTGACTAAAGTATTGAATCGAATTGATAATTTTCGAATGTTTAAAGATAAAAATGGAGATTTATGTGTGTGGGATCATTTAGTTCCTAACTATACGATTTTCCATGAAGAAGATCATACGTTTTCAGATTGTTGGACAGATTTTACAGATGATTTTGATTCTTTCTACAAGAATATTACTTACGATATGAAAGTAGGTAAAACCAAAAGAGGTATTAAGGTAAAATCTGGCCAACCAGCTAACTTTTATTGTGTTTCATGCACGCCATGGACAACATTTACTGCTGTTTCAAGTCGTGTGGTCAATGGAGGTGCAGCATTCTTTCCTATTATCACAGCTGGAAAATATGATGGTAATTATCGGATGCCAGTAAATATCACAATTGCGCATGCCGTAGCGGATGGGTATCATATTGGCTTGTTCTTTGAATATTTACAAGAGGAAGTAAGTGCAAAATGTTTACTGTCAAACCTTAAATAAAGGCGTCGTATTTACTTTTTAGGCAAATTGTTATAAAATTTTTTATGTAGGTATAAATTGAAAAGGAGATATAAAAATGAATCAATCACCACTTCAAAAAGCTAGATACCAATACAGTCCAAAATTGCCTGGAATGTTAAGAAATGGTATTTCAGAAATCTGTGTTAAGGAAGGAAACGCAACTCAAAGTGTTGCTGACCAAGAAAAAATTGCGGCTTTATTCCCTAACACTTACGGAGAAAAAGAAATTACATTCGAAAAAGGAGAAAATACTTCTGCAGCTAAAAAACAAGTTGTAGGTGTAATCTTATCTGGTGGACAAGCACCTGGTGGACACAACGTTATTTGTGGTCTATACGATGCATTAAAAGCTACTAGTAAAGAAAACGTTCTTTACGGATTTAAAAATGGTCCTATTGGATTATTAGAAGACAACTATGTAGAATTCGATGATGCATATATCGATGCATACAGAAATACTGGTGGATTTGATATTATCGGATCTGGACGTACAAAATTAGAAACTGAAGAACAATTCGCAGTTGCTGCAAAAGTTTGTGAAAAACACGGAATCACTGCTATCGTAATTATCGGTGGAGATGACTCAAACACAAACGCTGCTGTATTAGCTGAATACTTTGCTGCTCACAATACAGGTGTTCAAGTTATCGGTTGTCCAAAAACTATCGATGGTGACTTGAAAAACGAAGACATCGAATGTTCATTTGGATTCGATACTGCAACTAAAACATATAGTGAATTAATCGGAAACATCGAACGTGATGCAAACTCTGCTAAAAAATACTGGCACTTTGTAAAAGTTATGGGACGTAGTGCAAGTCACGTAGCTTTGGAATGTGCTTTAGAAACTCAACCAAACATTTGTTTAATTTCAGAAGAAGTTGCTGCTAAAAAACAATCTTTATCTGAAATCGCTGACTACATTGCTGATGCAGTTGAAAAACGTTCTGCAAATGGAAACAACTTCGGTGTTGCGATCATCCCTGAAGGTGTAGTTGAATTCGTTCCAGAATTTAAAGCATTGATTGCTGAAATCAACGAATTGTTAGCTGGAAACAAAACAGAAGAATTTAACGCATTAGGTAGCTGGGAAGAAAAATATGCATTCATTGAAAAAGGTTTAACTGCTGAATCAATGGCTGTATTCGCAATCTTACCTCAAACTATCCAACAACAATTATTCTTAGAAAGAGATCCACACGGAAACGTACAGGTATCTTTAATTGAATCAGAAAAATTGTTCTCAGCTTTAGTTAAAGACAAATTAACTGAAAGAGGATTCACAGGTAAATTCAACGCATTACACCACTTCTTCGGATACGAAGGACGTTGTGCATTCCCATCAAACTTCGATGCTGACTATTGCTACTCATTAGGATACAACGCATTCATGTTGATCCAATACGGATATAATGGATATTTATCAAAAGTATCTAACTTATCTAAACCAGCTGAAGAATGGGTTGCTGGTGGTATGCCAATCACTAAGATGATGAACATCGAACGTCGTAATGGTGAAGACAAACCAGTTATCAAAAAAGCATTGGTTGAATTAGATGGTAAACCATTCAAATATTTCGAAGCAAACCGTGATACATGGGCTGTTGAAACTGCATATACTTATCCAGGAGCTATCCAATACTATGGACCAACTGAAGTATGTGATTTAACAACTCGTACATTAGCTTTAGAAAAAGGTGAATAATAAATAAAAGAATGCTTCGGCATTCTTTTTTCTTAAAAGGAGTACTTATGAAATATATGATCGCAAGTGACATCCATGGTTCAAGCTATTATTGCCAAAAACTCATGGATGCTTACAAATACGAAAAGCCAGATCTATTGATTTTATTAGGCGATATTTTATATCATGGACCTAGAAACGATCTACCAAAAGAGTATGCACCTAAAAAAGTAATTGAGATGTTAAATTCCATTTCAGACTCGATTTTATGTGTTCGTGGAAATTGTGATTGTGAAGTCGATCAAATGGTATTAGATTTTCCATGTTTAGCCGATTATTCGATGTTGGATATAAACGGGCTCTTTATTTATTGTACACATGGACATTTAAAACCTGTTAAGTTAAAACCTGGATCTTTATTACTATGTGGACATACACATGTTCCAACAATGGAAGATCGAAATGGTGTTATTTATATGAATCCAGGCTCTGTTTCAATCCCAAAAGAAAACAGCCCTCATAGTTATATGATACTTGAGGACTGTGTATTTACTTGGAAAGATTTAGAAACGCTTAGCCAATACCGTTATAAAGAATTCCCAAAATCAAAATAATGATGGCAAGAAATACATATACATATTTGCCTAAGAACTTAAAAGTCGGTCCAACCGGCTTTTTTCTTCCTTTGTCTAATTCTTGTTTTAAATCATTCCAACCTAAAACATAATATATGGTAATGGCACCAAGTAAGGCTGCAAAAGGAATAATATAGATTGTGACAACATCCATCCATTTACCAACAATATCGCCATTTTCGATGCATACAGAAACGATGAATGTGATTATGCCACAAAGTAGAACTGCTTTTTTTCTGGAAATGTGAAAACGGTTTTGCCAAGATTCACACACAGCTTCTAACATGTTGATCAAACTCGTGATTCCGGCAAAGGCAACTGAAATAAAGAAGAAAAGGGCAAAGAAATTACCAAGTGGCATTTGTTTAAAGACTTCTGGAAGTGTTAAAAACATTAAACTAGGACCACTGACTGGATCGATGCCAAAAGAGAATACGGCAGGCATAATCGCAAGTGCCGCTAACATCGCTGCAATTGTATCAAATATTGCCGTCTGCATACTTGCATTTGGAATATCTACATCATCCTTTAAATAAGCACCATATACAATCATTCCTGAACCTGTAATGGATAAGGAGAAGAAGGCTTGGCCCATAGCCATGATCCATGTTTCTTTATTGAGTAAATATTCCCATTTAGGTACAAATAAGAATTTATAACCTTCAATCGCACCATCAAATAGACTGACACGAATAGCTAAAAATATAAACAAAATAAAGAAGGCTGGCATCAATATTTTATTGACTTTTTCAATCGCATTTGTGGCACTTGTAAATAAAAGTAGACAAGTAATAAACAAGACTAAAAAGTGGCAAGGCACATTCGAAAAGGATTGTGTCATATTCGTAAAGAAAGCAGGAATATTATTGGTGAATAGTTCATTTGTGACTACGCCTTGAATACTTCGAAAGACCCATCCTAAAATGACACTATATCCAATCGCGATACCAAGTGATCCTAGTAGTGGAAGCCATCCAATATATTTACCAAATTTGTTTTTCCAACAATATGCATAGGCACCTAGTGTTCCTGTTTTTGCCATTCTTCCTAGCGCAAATTCAGCCGATAAACCAACAAGGCCAAATAAGGCGATAAAGATAAGATATGGAATTAAAAAGGCAGCGCCACCATATTGTCCTAAGCGATATGGAAACATCCAAATGTTTCCCATTCCTACGGCAGAACCTACGCAGGCTAATACAAATCCTACCGTACTTTTAAAATTTCCATTTTTGTTCATAGTAATACCTCAATGCTTCTTAGTATAGCATAAAAATGATATAATGATTAGGCAGGAGATATATATGTTTGTAGAAGAAAGACAAAATTTAATATTAGAAGATTTACAAAAGAATGGAAAAGTATTAGTCAAAGATTTAAGTAAACGTTTTGATGTAACGCCCGATTTAATTCGTAAAGACTTAGCTTTTTTAGAATCGAAAGGGAAATGTAAAAAGATATATGGTGGAGCGATATTGAATCGTTTAAATGTTCATTTAGAGGATGCGAATTCTAGAAAGAATGTGAATAGTAAGGAGAAACAAAAAATAGCGCAAATGGCCTATGATTTGATAGAACCGAATATGACCGTCTTTTTAGATATTTCGACTACGAATATTGAATTGGCTAAATTATTAGTATTAAACCCTATTTCAAATGTTACAGTTGTTACCAATATGTTGGATGTAATTCAAATTCTTTCTTCAAGTCAAATTCATGCGATTTTTATTGGTGGAGAATTTGATTATGCAAGAAATGGCTTTGTAGGCAATATGTGTGATGAATTTCTTCAACGATTTCATTTTGATGTAGCCTTTTTAGGCGTGGTAGGCATAGATTTAGAATCTGGTAGTGTTATGACTTATATGCCGAATGATGGACAAACAAAACGGATTGTTTTAAAACAATCGAAAAAGGCATATATGTTGGCGGATTCGGATAAGTTTTACCAAATGGGGAATTATGAGTATGCCAAGGTGGATGCGTTTTATGGAATTCTACAAACAATAAAAAGTAATAAAAAATAATAAAGAACTATTGATTTTGATCATAGTTCTTTTTATAATGAATTTGTAAATGGAGGGCTTACTATGTTAGATCGTATTTCTATTCTGAAAGATAAAATGTTGTCTCAACCACGCTACGTAAGTATTGAACAGGCTTTGATCATTACTCGTACATATCAAGAAAATGAAGATAAATCTATTCCTTATAAGCGTGCACTTTCTTTATATAACGCATTAAATGAAATTGAAATTGGTATGGAACCTGAAGAGTTGATTGTAGGAAACCGTACAAAGGGTGTTCGGTATGGTGTTGTTTTTCCGGAAAGTGGTATTTCCTGGGTAGACCGTGAATTTGAAACAATTCCAACTCGTCCTCAAGATAAGTTTAATGTACATTCGGAAGATATTGAAACTTTTCGTAAGGTGATCGTTCCGTATTGGAAAGGTAAAAGTTTAGAGGATGTTATTAAAAATCGTTTTGGAGAAGAAATCAGTGCCATTTCGAAAGTGGTTAAAGTCAATCAAACCGATCATGCACAAGGACATATTTGTCCGAATGTAAAGGAATGGTTAGAGCTTGGTCCACAGGGGTATATTGATTTAGCTAGTAGCCATTTAAAGACATGTTCTGATTCACAAAAAGAATTTTATGAATGTGTTATTTTAGTCATGCAAGGTGTGCAGAAATTTATGCTTCGCTATCATGATTTAGCTTTGGAAATGAATAAAAAAGATGTGGCTGAAATTTGTGAAAAACTTGCATA
>ERZ869979.184-NODE-184-length-18458-cov-3.101627_pt1 | contig 18458 bp, 11 predicted proteins | sample MGYA00521269_ERZ869979 | MGnify/ENA primary metagenome ERZ869979 (study PRJEB32232, sample SAMN07284974) | human gut metagenome | biome: human-associated habitat; material: feces | host: Homo sapiens | place: Tanzania | collected 2014-04-05 ... | reverse complement strand
GAAGCTGTTCCGGGAAACCAAAAGTAAAGGAAAGCTATGTGCAGCCGCATTTTTTGCGCCTGATTCAAAGGCAGAACAAAGAAGTGTGTGAGAAGTACATACAAAAGAAAAGGAGAAATGAGTATGTTAAAATTCCTTAACAAAAAGAAAAATGATAACAAAGGATTCTCTCTTGTAGAGTTGATCATCGTAGTTGCGATTATGGCGATCTTAGTAGGACTCTTAGCACCACAGTATCTTAAATATGTAGAGAAATCAAGAAAGTCTGCTGATGCAAGCAACTTAGATGAGATGGTAAGAGCAATTCAGATATATGCTGCCGATGCGGAAGTAACATTACCAGCGGATACATATACAATTACAATTAATGCTACTAGCACAAGTGTTGCAGCTACTAACCCGGTCAATACACCGAAGGCAACAGATGCTTTAAATGAGAATGCTCCTGATTGGAAAAAAACCAACTTAAAATCCAATAAATGGGATAATGGAGCGGCTGCAGAAACTCAAAAAGGTAATGCAACATCTGTTTCAGCAGAAATTACTGTAGCACAGGATGGTGGCACAACAGTTAAGTATACTCCAGCTTCTCTTGCTACTTATATAAATAAAACAGCAAAATAATTAATAGTTCTATATTAAACTATTCTCCTACCGGAGAACTCTGGCAACCTGTTAACCCCACTAAATAAAGAAAGATTTTTCCTATGCTTCTTTTATTAGAATTAATACCATATGTAACAATCTTCCTGTTCGGCATTGTCGTTGGCAGCTTCTTAAATGTCTGCATTTACCGGCTGCCGGAGGGAGAGTCCATCGTGAAAGTTCCGTCCCACTGCATGAGCTGTGGGGCAAAGCTGCGATGGTTTGACCTGATTCCGCTGTTCAGCTGGCTGTTTTTGCGGGGCAGGTGCCGTCGGTGTAAGGCGGTGATTTCTGTGCAGTACCCGGTTGTGGAAGCGGTAAACGGCATCCTCTGGGTAGCTGTATTTCTTGTAAATGGCATGAATGGAATGAGTGTGCTGTACAGCCTTATGGCATCGGCATTACTTACGCTTTCAGTCATTGACTGGAGAACTTTTGAAATTCCGTTTGGGATCAATGTATTCTTAGGAGTTTTGGGAGTGGTGGCAGTTTTTCTTGAAAAAGAGGAATGGCGAAGCCACCTCATTGGTGCAGTATGTGTCAGTGGTGTTTTGTTTGTTTTGTATCTTCTTTCCAAGGGCAGAGCGATTGGAGGAGGAGATATTAAGCTGATGGCAGCGTGCGGGCTGCTGCTTGGCTGGCAGAAGATTCTTCTGGCATTTTTACTGGGCTGTATTCTTGGTTCCGTACTTCATCTTCTTCGAATGAAAGTAAGTGGAGAAGGCCACGTCCTTGCGATGGGACCGTATCTTGCGGCAGGTATTTTTCTTGCGGCACTTTTTGGAGAACGATGGATTGACTGGTACCTTAGTTTACTGGTGTGCTGACACGCTGTGTCAGTACACCGACTTGTTTAACAAACAGGAATACAAAAAATATATGAAAAAGATACGTTAAGAGAGAGGATTTTTCACATATAAAAGTACAGGAAACCGTAAAGGTTTTCGTTCCATGCTGTATGGAAATGAGGCAGCCTGTATTTTTATATGGGAAAAATAATGATCGTGGCAGATCATTACAACAATGCAAAGTAGGAAGAGTTCATAATATACGTTGGAGGAAAGCAAGATGGCGAATATATTAACGATAGAGGTCAGTGCGGCAGAAATACGTGTGGCTGAGATGAAAGAAGAGAAGAAGGGCAGCAGTATACGCCGATGCTTTCGTTTTCCGGTATCGCAGGGACTTGTAGAGGATGGATTAATTCAGGATGTACAGGGACTTGGAGAACAGCTGAAAAATGAATTGCTCGCAAGAAAGATTTCTGCAAGGAAGGTTCGTTTTATCGTGGCATCAAGCCGGATTGCCAGCAGAGAGATTCGTATTCCCTTTATTAAGAAAAAACGGATTCGAGATTTAATTGAGATGAATGCGGCAGATTATTTCCCGATTGATCCGGCAGAATATGTTATTTCCTATCGTATCATTGATGTGGAAGAAGAGGGAGAAGGCAAGGAAAAAGAAAAGAAGTACCATCTGATGGTCTATGCCTGTCCAAAAGACCTGGCTAGGTCATATGGACAGCTTGCAGAGGTAGCGGGATTGCTGTTGTCTTGTCTTGCACCGATTGGTGACAGTGTTTACATGGCGGTGCGCTCTGCTTATGCAGCAGGTACACATATGCTTGTCAAGATTGAAGAGGATGCGATGCTCGTTTCGATCATTCGTGACGGAGAACTGCGTATGCAGAGAAATATCGGTTACGGTATTAGCGGGGCAGTCGAGGCAGTGCAGATGTTTCCTGTATTTGGAGAACGTCTTTCTTATGAGGAAGCACTTGCCCTTATGATGCGGCAAAACTGTGTAAAGCGTACATTGAACCCGGATTCTGTTATCATAGAACCTGAGGATGAGACAGAGGAAATCAAAGAAGCAAGAACGGAAGTTTCCCAGAATCTCCGTTATCTGGTAGGTAATATTTCGCGAATCATGGATTATTATCTTTCAAGAAATCCAGGAAGTAGCTTTGATACGATTGAGTGCTGTGGAATCGGTGCGGCGGTTCTTGGTATGACCAGACTGTTATCACATGAGCTTGCACAGAAGGTTACGGCATTAAAGTCTGCGGAAGGACATAAGTTTGCAGAAAGTGAAGAAGATGGGAATGCCGAAGCCATGTATGTTGCGCTGTTTGGTGTAGACAGCAATAGTGCCAATTTGATGGAAAAAGCAAAGAGAGGTCAGGGCAGAAGAAAGAAGCATGACGGCGAAGATATTCGCGGAGCTGTTGTTGTATTTATGCTTGGAGCCATTGCTTCGATTATTCTTGTTGTATTTTCTCTTGGAAACCGTCTGTACCAGACACAAAGACAGAAGAAGCTCAATACAGAGATTACAAAGAACGAGTCTGCAGAGACCGTTTACAATGCATATAATTCGATGAAGGAAAAGTACAGCCAGTATGAACAGATGTATGATTATACAAATACACCGAATGAAAGTCTGGTTGCATTTTTACAGGAACTAGAACAGAAGATGCCTTCCACCCTTGTAATACAGAACTTTACTTCAACGGGAGAGGGAGTTTCTTTTTCCTTTGAGGCAGCAAGCAAAAAGGAAGCGGCAAATACGCTGATGCAGCTTCGTAAGTTTACGTCGTTAACTTCTGTAGCAACAACGGGAACGACAGAGGATGAGAGCGGTATCGTAACAATGGCAGTAACAGCTGTTTATACACAGCCGTCAGCAATGGCAGAGCCGCAGCAGTAGAAGGAGGCAGAAAGCATGAATTTAGATTTTTCCAGTATATCAAACAGAGAAAAAAGAATGTTATTAATGCTGTTTGGTGTCCTTTTAATGGTGGTAAGTTATATGCTGGTATTTCGCCCGCAGATGGAGAAGGCTTCGGAAACTGCTGTACAGAATGAAGGGTTAGATACCCGTCTGAATGAACTTCTTTCCATGGCGGAAAAAAAGGACTATTACCAGAGAGAAACGCAGAATATGCAAGAGGAGATTGACGCATATTGTGAGAAGTTCCCAGCCGATATTAAAGAGGAAGACGGAATTGTTCTTGCCCAGAATATTGAAAAGGCGGCGGGAATCACGATTGATACGGTCGGAACTGGTGTGCGGCTGATGGTTTCGGAAGATGGAACCGTAAGTGAAGAAGCAGATGAACAGCAGCAGACATTAAGTGAGCAGGACAATGCGGCGACAAAGGAACAGGTAGATGCAATCGAGGGAAATACGCAGGAAAGTACGGAGACACAGAAGCAGACCGATGATGCCTTAGTGGAAGACAGTCCGACCTTATACCGGACACAGGATACCTTTAGCTATAAAGGAAGCTATGAGAATCTGAAGAAGGCGGTAACGTATATTAACAGCCAGACAGGAAGAATGACAGTTGACAGTATTACGATGGCCTTTGACTCCGGAACAGGAGGGCTTACCGGAACACTTACTGTAAATATTTATTCGATGAGTGGAATTGGAACGCAGTATCATGAGCCGGATGCAGGAACATCGATCTATGGTAAGAAAAATCTGTTTGGTACATTAGAAAAGAAAAACAAATAAGAAAAAGCGCGGGAAAGGAAGTGGCTGTAATGGACAAAAAAACAGTAAAGCAGGATAACGCAGGTATGAGCTTGCTTGAAATCATTGCTGCAGTCAGTATTTTCATGGTTCTTGCGCTTATTCTTTTTCGTGGATTTGTCAGTTCCTCAAGATTAAATAAGAAGTCGGGAGCGTATCTTTCTGCGACAACAACCGCACAAAATATTATGGAAGAAATGAAAGCAAAGACATTTGCACAGACCGCACTTGCTTTTAATTATCCGGTGAACCCGATCACGAAGGAGAACCGCTTTCGCTTTTTGCAGGAGGATTCTTCCGAAACGACAGATACTTCCACTGTAATTACAAAAGAACTTTTAAAGACAGAGGATACTTATAAAAAAGCGAGGCTTTATGAAGAGGCGGGAAATGATGCGGATAAAGTGACCGCATCCATTCTTTCTATTGATAAGGGAAAGACCTATACCTTTCTTCCAAGAACAAAGGGAAGTAATGCATCAAAGTATTATTTTTCCATGGAAGGGATTAAAAATCAAAACAATACCTTTGATACGTTAGTGGAGTTTGATGGAAGTAAAAGCTCTGGTTATAAGAAGAATGCCTCCGGGAAAAAGGCAGGGAAGAATGATTATCTCATGCCAAATATTTCAAAACTTAACACCGAAAAGAATGCATTTTTGATCATGGATCAAGACTGGGATCAGAATGCGATGGAAATGATGTTAAAGGAACAGCTCGCAGAGGCACAAAAAAAATATCGGGAAGAGAATCATGCCGGTGTGAGTGAGCCAGCAGAATTAAATTATGCGGATGTTTATGCGAACACAAAGCGTATTCTTGAGATTAAAGTGACAAAAGAAGCCGGTGTTATTACGGCGAAGGCAAGATATACTCTGTGGACCTATCCTTACCAAAATCCGGATAATCCGTATGAGACGATGGCAATCTGCCCATGTCATGGAAACAATCTTGGAAAAAGCCAGTCCGATCCTGACTGGATACCGGGGTGCTTTTGTACGTATGTCAGTGCGTATACGACATTTTACAGCTCGGAAGCAGGAAATGATCTGAAAGGAATCTATGTTTTTTATTACCCCAATTATAAATCGACAAGCAGTGTCAATCCGTTAGATGAGATCGTAGTAGACAATACCGATAATTTAAAGTTTGAACTGTATGTGACAAAGCAGATTCCGATGACAGAGAATACGCATGAAAAGAATCCGCCGACATCGACACAGGAAGCGAATTACCGTATGGCTCTTACAATTGAAGAGAATCCGACGGCGAAAGGGAATGTGAACTGGAATACAAACTTAGGGCTTTACCGGGCACAGGTACAGCTTCGAAGCAATTTAGATTATGATATTAGTAATCTGACACAAAGCAGCCGTCCAAAGCTTAGTCAGATGAAGCTTGTTTATAAAGAGATTACAGATGGTGGATTTACAAAGAAGGCAAGTGGAAACAGTGCAAAGACGGTACTCGATTTTAATTCGCTTGATGTAAAAGAGGCGTATGACAGAATCTATACGGTAAAGGTAAGTGTTTATAAAGCAGGAGCCGCAGGAAGGAATTTCCCGGAGGAAGACAAGATTCTTACATTAGACGGTTCAAAGGAAAATTAGAAAGTATGCCGGATAAAGAAGAACAGGTGGAATAAATGAGAGCAAAAAAAGAGTTACAAACAAAATCAAATAGTGGATTTTCCCTGATTACGGTAATTCTTGCCGTAGGTCTTGTCGGAATTCTTGTGATGCTTGTCGCTTATATCGTTATAGCAAACTTTCGCATGAAGATGTCCGGCCTGAAGGAAAAAGATGCTTTTTACACAGCAGAACGTGCGTTAGAAGAAATCCGTACCGGCTTACAGGAAGACGTTGCGGAAGCAATGTCAGAAGCCTACACGAATGTAATGGAAAGCTATAATGAAAGTGTAAAATCGGGTGATGCGGCAATGGATGCGCAGAGACAGGCGGCATATGAAAGAGAATTTTTAACGATTTTACAAAAACGTCTGCGGGGCAGTGAGAAAAGAGCCGACTATTATGATATTACAAAGCTTCGTAACTATGTTGATCTTGATAAAGAAGATTCTTTTGATAAAACAAAGGAGTCCCTTGTAGTAACAGCAGTAGCAGAAAAAGAGTCTTCGCAGGATTCCGCGGTAAATGTTGGAGCGAAAATGACAGTAGATCCCACAAAGAAAAAGATTACCGTAAGAAATGTAAAGGTTATTTATGTTGATGAAAAGGGATATGCGGCAATCATCCGGACCAATATTGAGCTGGCGGTTCCGCCGATCCAGTATCCGACACCATCTACCCTGCCCGATCTTATGAACATGATCGTTGTTGCGGGTAAGGGGATATACTGTGAGCAGGGTACAGGCAGCGGGACAGAGGACAGTGAGATTCAGGGAAGTGTTTATGCAGGTCTTATACCGGAAACAAAGCTTAAGGGTGTTGCCGTCAATGTAAAGGATGCCAGTATCTACTTAGCGCCCAATCGAGCCTTAAACAGTTCAAAGGGAGAGAGGATTGTCTGTGCCGGAGAAGTATCCCTTGCACAAAACAGTGTATTTAACAGCGCAGCAGAAACAACATTGTGGGCGCAGGGAGTAAACCTTTCTTCAGCAAAGGCAGAGCTTTTAGGAAAGACGTATCTTTCAGATGACCTTACCGTAAAGGCAGGAAATGGAAGCTATGTAAAGCTTGCCGGAGAATATTATGGCTACGGAGATGTGGAGTCGGCATTGAACTCCGAAAACTGTATAGAATATGGGTATCCAAAGAAAAATCTGGATGGAACGTATACCGGGGACAGTGTCCGCACCGCGAATACTTATGAAAAGAAAACCGCGGCAGCTCTTTCAAGTGCAATCACGATCAACGGAAAGAGTACGACCCTTGATATGTCCGGCTTAGAGCGTCTGCTGCTTGCCGGAAAAAACTATATCGCAAGTAAAGCACTGTCAACAAGTGGAACATCAGGCAACAGTACAGATGTGCTGACCGGAGAGAGTGTGACTGTAAAAGGAACACAGCTTGCCTACATTGTACCGGATTCTCTGCTTGGAACAACAGAAAAAGACTATCACAATCCGATGGATTATAATACCTATGTGAAAGCTGCTGGAATTGATACAACAAAGGACAATGCAGCTGCAGTGCAGACAAAAATAAAACAGTTTGCTAAAAAGATTGCCAGGACAGATAAAGCAGTTAAGGAATTAGGAAACCGAACATTAAAGGAGACGGGTGTTGATGCAGAAGAACCGATACAGACCGTTTTTTATAGTGATGGCAGCAGTGCCGGAGGTTATGTGTACTTTTATCTTAACTTTACTGATGAGAAAAAAGCATCGGACTTTATGCGGGTTTACTATAAGAAGAATCCATCGTTAAAAAAAATGATGGATGGCTATCTGTCGTTTTATTTTAAAGGACAGGATTCTTTTGAGAAAAATACTTCCGGAATTTATGTAAAAGACGAGACAGCGTATCTTCGATATGTCGTGGGAGGAAATATTTTATCCTATGACGGGGAGAAAAAGACCGGTAATCTTGACGGTGCCACAGTCGAAGAGAATTCTCAGACAGTAACGGAAGAAGAAACAGGATATCAGAATATGTGGTATGCATTAAGGCGGAAGATGATCGGAAGCTACGACTTGTTAAAGACAGAGGTAAAGGACAGTGACGGTATTTCTCATAACGAGACGGCGGTAGACAGAGATGTATTTGATAATCTTGTCAATGAAAAAGAAATGGTACAATTTATTGAATCCCATGGCAAAAACGAAGGAAGTATCGTCTATGATAAGAGCGAAAAATCCTGTACATTTACAGCCAGTCAGGAAGATGGCGGATTACAGACCATCATGGCACATAATGGAAAGAAAAGTACTTTTTTAGTAAAAGATGAGAGTGCATCGAAAGCGGCTTTAGAAGAAAGTACAATAAAGACAAAAGAAACGTCCGTAAACGGTGCGGATAAAGAACTTGTCATTGGCAACGGAAACGGCGAACACAGTCCGGATAAACTCCGTCTTGTTGTCTGTACCGGAGATGTCCGGATAAAAGCCGGCATTACATTTTCTGGAATCATCATGGCAAAGGGAACGATTACCTTAGAGCCGGGTGCGAAGCTTCTCTCTTCTCCGCTTGATGCCGCAAAAGCATTTCAGTCACAGATGAATAACGGAAAGACTTCTCCGAAAGATTTCTTCTGGGAGGGGGATAAATACGTTCTTGGAAACAGTCAGACATCGAATGACAGTGGAAACAGTGATAAAGATTCTGATGTGTATCATATAGAAGATTATGTGACTTATAAAAACTGGGAGAGAAAATAAGTTACACCCGGAAAATAAGCCTGAAAAATAAATTTTAACGTAGAAAGGGATGAAAAACATGGTGAATCCAAAAGTTCTGAAAAAGAAAAGGTTTGTAAACAAAAGTGTTGCGAACAGAGTATTTGCAAATAAAAGGTTTATAAATAAAGAGTTTACAAACAGAGGATTTACATTAGTAGAAATGATTGTTGTCATAAGCATTTTTGCTATTTTACTTGGTATACTCATTCCTTCGTTAAACAGCCTGATCGATTACCGGGCAACAAGAGCGGCAAAGTCAATAAAGACAGGATTTGAACGGCTTAGGACCGAGGCGGAAAGTCAGCTTGTGGCAGAAATGAAACTGGAAAAAAAGAGCGATGGCTATTACATAAGCTACTGCATCTATAAAGGGAAAAAATCCGGAATGGTCTGGACAGAGGAGCAGAAGATTGCTCCGGCTAAGACAAAAATAGAGTATAAGCTTGATGATTTATATCAAAAAGGCGAAATCAATGGACGAAGCTATCAGGAAATAAAAGAAGGAGAGACCAATGCTCTGCTTTTTACGATTGACAGAAATAAAGGAGGTTTTCGTGCTTTGCAGGAAGAACAAGTCACAACAGATGAGGTAGAAAGCTTTCTTGAACATAATGAAGATCTTACCTATCATGATTTAAAATCAAACAATGTGGAAGCAGTATGCTGCTATATCCGAGTGAGTGGAAGGGTGAAGAAGAGTATCCTTACACTTCATCAGAAAACAGGAAAGATAACGATGAGTAGTACAACGATATAAGAGAAAGGATACACAAAAAGGGCATATAAATGAGAAAAGATAATAGAGGACTTACTCTGATCGAATTAATCGTTATGGTAGCGATCGGTACGATATTTTCCGGTGTGATCCTTACTTTCGCGGCCGGAGCTGTCAGAAGTTACCGACATACTTCCGGAGGAGCGCAGGCACAGATTGAGATGCAGGATGCATTAGACCAGCTTGAAAGTCTGGCGATGAATGCAAATTTAAGTATGTATTATACAAAAGGGGAAAATACGACAACCGATCCGGGAGAGAAAATAGAAAAGGACAGTGATATGGAAAGTCCTCTCGATCAGACGAAAACACTTTTTATCGGGAGTGAAGACGAAAGCACAGAAGACGGTCAGCCGGTATATGCAGTGATTATATGGGATGCAGATAGCGGCAGGTTAACCTTGTCCACGCAGGGACTTAGAAGCGGTACAGGTACAGCTTCTATGGGAACTTCGGAAATTCTTGCAGAAAACATTACGCAGTTTTCAGCAGATATCCACCATGCAGCAGACCGGCATACCGTTCTTTTTAAACTGGTAACAAAAGTAAACGGTAGAGAAAACAAAAAGACAGAAACAGTTACTTTACGAAACGATATCGTGATAGCGGCACCGGGTGCCGAGTAAGAAACGGGAGGCAGCAGATGATGAAAACAGGCACAAAGAAAGTCTTATATACGTTTATTGCAGTAGTATCTGCTCTTGGTCTGGGCATCGGGGCGGTGTTAGTCAGTATGCTAAATGTTCAGGCATCTACAGAGATGATGCCCGGAATCGAACAGATTCTTGACGAAAAGTCTGAGAAAACACCATTTCGTATTCTTGAATTAGTTAACAGTTCTTCTGATGCCGAGATCGGCTATTATATTTCCGGTCAGGAGCCGTATCTTACCCAGTATACATATACCCAGAATACTACCGATGGAAGTACCGGGGAGAGTCAGACATTTTCTTCCGTAGAAGAGGGACTTTCTGTTCTTCCGACAAAAGAAGAACGCCAGAAGTTTGTGGAAGCCTCCGACACAGATCAGGTAAAAAATCCGCTTGACTTTTCGTGGAATGCAGACAGTCCGGGTACAGGCAGCGAAGCAGATTATCCACTGTCTTTTAAATCTTATGCAGAAAAATATTTTCTTTCCAAAACAGATGACAGTACAAAGTGGAATCGTGTAGATTTTAAACAATCCCGTAAAGAAACTTTGACAGGACATTATGAGGAAAATGCCTCTGGAAAAGGAGACTATACAAAAGAAGAGCAGAAATATTACCCGATTCGTGAAGACGTAGACAGTGATGGCAGTACTACACAGAAATATCGAGAAAATATAAGCAGCTTTTTTTATTCGGATGACACAGAGGCTATGGCACCCTATCAGATTTCTTTTGAAGAAGTAGACAATGCTGATATAAACGCTGCCTTAAAAGACGATAACGACACAACCATTGCCGATGCTTATGATTATAGCAAAGGCGGCTTTGGTTACTATGAAAATGTTTACGGAGAGCTTACTTCCAGGATTGCACAAGATATTGCAAAGAAAAAGTATACTTTTCCGGGAGAGAATCCAGCCGTAGCGGATGGTGAGACGGATAGCACTGATACTTCTGCAGGAACGCAGGCAAATCCGTACATTTACCGAGGAGAGAATATTGAAGAATATCCATATTATAAATATACATTAGTTGGTAATTTGGAAACTGTAAAACAAAAGGCTGATGAAAATAAGGGGGATACGCAGCATAACGATGGAGACATCACTTTAGAAGACGGACAGTACTGGTACTGGACCAAGGAAAGCAGTGAGAATAGAGAGGATACGGATGCACAGGATATCGATATGCAGGATGCGGATACCCAGGATACCGAGGTGCAGGATGCGGATGCACAGGATACAGATACACAGGATGCGGATGTGGTAGGAGAAGCAGATACGGTTTCTGAAAAAAAAGAGGCATTGTATATCGTGACCGGCCGTCAGGCAGTATCAAAAAGCCAGTTAAAAGAAATTCCAGAACAAATTTCTTATAATTACTATTATAAAGTAAGCAGAGTAGACTATTGCTGTAAGCTTTCCAAATCTGGAAAGGAAAATGATCCGGAAGCTTATACCTGTTATGGCTGGTACTATGCCGCGCATCCTTCCAATGAAGATACCTATATTGCAGTAGAAGAGGATGCGGATAACAGTACAGAAAATACAGGCGGAACAGGAAGTCCGCTTGCAGCAATATTAAATTATACAGCAACGCACTATATATCTGCGGCACAGTATACCCTGACTTCGGGCAAGGGAAGCTATGACTTTGTAGAAGGAAATGGTGCGAAAGATACCGAACAGCAGGTAGAACTTGATCATCTTTTTTATCAGGGTGGTTACACGAACCATGACTGGTTTAAAAGATATGTCTTTCATCTTGCACCAGACAGTACAGATCAAACCATCCAGCAGCAATTTAAAAACTTATCTATAAAAGTAGATACAAAAGTTATCAATAAAAATGATACAGAAGAAGGAACCGATGCATTACCAAATCTTGATGACTATGACCTCATCTATATTAATGGAAGACTTTCTAAGACGCAGGCAGAAAAAATTGCAGCAACGACAAAGCTTCCGGCAATCATCAACCAAAAAACAGTAATGACCACAGATGCCGATAGAGCAGAGATTACCAGTGCATTTGCAGCATATATAGATGAAAATTATACGATCAATGATTCCTATGTTTCTGAAAGGGTATTCTTTATAAACGGTAATCTGTGTAATCTGGAATTTCGTACACAATTCAAAGACACACAATTAGATAAGTTCTCTGAAATTACAGACTATATCAAGAGTGAAAATAATTATCGAGAAGTCGTTGAAAGCGGAGAAAATGGCGAAAAAACAGATCCCTTATCTACAGAAATCTCCCAGGCGAGGGTGATAGAGTATATTCTTAATTATAAATATAAGAGACAGACTCCGTATAAAAGTACGATAAACGTACTGGATATCGAGCCGGCAAGTGCAACGGCAAGTATAACGGAAAGTAATGTAAAGAACTGGCTTGGACAGTACGGAGAGGAAGAGAGAGTAAGGGGGACGATTAAAGAGTATTGTTGTCAGGAAAGAAAGACAGATGGAACAAATGCTGGAGAAGGGGCTAATGGTGGTATTGATAAAATTTTAGATGGAGATAAAAACACATATTGGCATTCAAAATATTCGGGAGGAATAGGAGAACAACCTCATTGGTTTAAATATAAATTAAGTAGTCAGGACAGTGAAAGAACATTAACTGGTATTCGATTTGTCGCAAAAGCAGGAATGAAAGGAGGGCAAATTAATGGACGACCATATAAATTAAAATTGGAAGTCCATAAACTTGATGGAGGAGTAATTACAGAAACAGCAACGTTTTCAAATACTACAGAAGAGTTGGAAAAATGGAATGAAAACGGATATCAAAAAGAGTATACTTTTTCAAACCCTATAAAAAGAGTAGACTATATAAAAGTTCTTTTTATAAATACATATCCTGCTTCTCAATTTGCTACTTGTGCGGAATTTAGTACATTATATGAGGATAATACCGATAGTACAGTAAAGGATACAAAAGTAAATATTACACATATGACAAGCTCTGAATTTGTCGGACATATTGATGATATCAATACAAAATATGATGCCATTTATTTTGGAGATAGTTACAATAACTGGGATTTTCTGCGGAATGGAGATGTAGATGATAATGATAAGAAAACCAGCTTGTATGCACATACAGGAGGTATATTTGGTGGCGACAAAGAAAAAGTTTTAGGGAATAATGTAGAGAATCATCGCTGGCTGAATGCTCACTTGATGGGATTATTAGATATTGATTATACAGTATATAATGGTGCCAAATATCTTCGGAGCCCGAATAATACAAATGGAGAGATAGGAAAGAAAATCGGAAGAATGCGGGGATCGGGCAATGATATTACAAAACAGCAGGTGTCTGCGCTTGAGGACTTTGTATCAAGTGGATACCCGGTTATTATAGGGGATGGTCTTTTAAACGATGATAAGACAGTGAATACGAATGTTGTAGATTCCTCTTCCTATATGTATGAGTTTTTAACGAATGCAATAGATAAGACGAAGGCAAGAACGAATGTCATGTCGAAAACAGAGGCGGATAAAAAGGAAAATCTGAACTTCTTTTTCTATCTGGCAAAGCCGGAAATCACTTTTTCGGCAAATGGTATTCCTCCGGAACCGCAAAGACTGAATGATTCTTCTTATAAATATAATAAGGAAGCCGGTACGGGGTTAATACCGCAAACAGAAGATGGACTGACTTATAAATTTACAATAAAAAACAGTTCTGAGATTTCAACAGCCAATGCAAGCTACGATTGTAAACTGTTTCTTGATCTGAATTTTGACGGAAATTTGTCTTCCAAGGAAGAACAGACAGAGTATATACAAATTCAGGATGCAGCAGGCAATGTAATTCGTAAACAAAATGGAAAATACCACTTGAAAATAGGGAAAGAATATGTTTTAACAAGAAAAATACCAAAAGATTATTATAAAGTAATCACCTGGAAGTTAGAAATCAGTAATAATGAGAATTCGTCCATACGAACATCACGTACGGGATTTACGAAAAGAGAAGCAGGAACAAAGCAAAAGATTAATGTTTTGCAGATTTATCCACAACAAAAACAGAATGATGCTCCCGTTACATGGAGATTAGATCAGGATACTGATTTTAAGGAAAAGCTTGCGCAGGTAACAGATTTTGATATTCAGATTACAGCGATGCAGACTAGAACGTATGAAACAACATTTAAAGAATATAAGAATCAGGGAAAAAATCTATTAGATAAATATCAGATGATCATTATTGGTTTTGCAGATGGATTTGGTGTGGATAATATTTCTAATGAGAATGGGGAAGTCGATGCTATCCGTAAGTTTATTGCAGATGGAAAAAGTGTTCTTTTCTCTCATGATACCACTTCGTTTATTAATACAGCAAAAGGGATAAGCCGGAAAAAAATGTATAATGAAAATACGGGGAGTCCATCGGATGATATACCAGAGTCCTGGGAGTGGGGGTACTCATTAAATACATATCTACGGGCAAGTGTTGGAATGGATCGATATGGAATTACTTCGGATGAAAAAATAGCATGGAACGGAGAGAATTCTACAGTAAGTAAGGAATTGAAAAAAGGAAACGACCTTACCAGTGGAGATGGTATATTTGAAGCGGTAAAAAGTAAGGTATCTGATATGGCATACTTCTTTGGAAACAAAAAGAAAAGTAGCCTGATGACGCAGGGATTTTCCAATAATACTTTTGACAATACAGGGCATACGACAACACATGCCAGTAAAGTGAATGAGGGAGCGATAACACAATATCCGTACTATATTTCAGATGATATTACTACAGCAACTACCCATTCTCAGTACTATCAGCTTGCCTTAGAACAAGATGAAGATAAAGATGGAAGTAATGACATTGTAGTATGGTATTGCCTGGCAAAAAAACAAAATGGTGAGGATGCTTCTTATCAGAACAGTCCAAATGATGTTCGTAATAATTATTATTTTTACAGTAAAGGAAATGTAATTTACACTGGCGTGGGACATCTTGCCGGAATTACCGATATAGAACGTAATTTATTTGCGAATGCCGTTATTGCTGCCGCAAACGTTACGGCAGTTGATCCGGAAGCCACGTTTCTTGATGATTTTGACCCGGTAGCTTCGCAGGAAGAGTATCGTTATTATATGCCGGACCGCTTAAAAGCATCGGAAGCTGGTGATACATCAAATATTTTAGATGGGGACAATACGTTTTGTATTCGAATCCGCGACTACAACATGGTCGCATCGAACTTAAGCAATACGAACAGTAACGCAAATTCGCTTACAATGGAGCTGTATATTGAAGATAATAAAAATGGAAAAGAGATGAATATCAATGGAGAATCTGTAAAGGTAAGTAAAATTTCAGTGTCCGGAAAAGTAGATATCCTGAAAAAATATTCGGACGGACAGACAATCACAGTTAATCAGGAAGGACAGTTTAAATTACAGGGAAATGATACCTTCCAGTTTAGCTTAAACGATATGGAAAGCTATTTAAAAGAAACAAATACAACATATAAAAAAGAATGTCGTATTTTTGCGAAAGTAGATAGTACAGTTACCTTATATGGGGTGAAAGCCAATAAAGAAACCTGGACTTCGGTAAGTTTAAAACCAAGACAGCTTTTTGATTTGGATTAGTCAGAAATATATGATATACTTTACATGGGTCCGGCAGATACTGGTCTGCCGGATTATTTTATGTGGATTATAATACAAAAAGATTGCAAGAAGACATAGTATATAGATAAAAAGGGGAGAATAAAATGGCAGCTTATACAATCGAAAATGAAAAGTTATCAGTAACTATTGATGCGCATGGAGCAGAACTTAGCAGTATTTATGATAAGGAAAATGACAGGGAGCTTATCTGGCAGGCTGATCCAGCTTTTTGGAATCGCCATGCACCGGTGCTTTTTCCTAATGTAGGAAAGTATTATGGTGGACATTTTACTTATAATGGCAAAGCATATCCAATGGGACAGCATGGATTTGCCAGAGATACGGAATTTGAGCAGATAGCAGCAGGAGAAGATTTCGTAACGTATCGTCTATGTGCTGATGAGGAAAGTAAAAAGAAATATCCGTTTGATTTTGTGTTGGAAATTACGCATAGATTAGAGAACAATCGTCTGTCGGTAGAATGGAACGTGAAGAACGCAGATGATAAAGAAATGTATTTTACAATCGGTGGACATCCTGCATTTAACGTAAATATTCTTCCGGATACAGATTTTGAGGACTACTCGCTTGTGTTTAAAGAAGGAATAGAAACTCTTTCCTATATTCTTATTGATGCAGAAAATGGTACTGCACTCACCGATAAAACATACAAACTGGAACTGACAAATAGCAAATATTCTCTGAAAAAAGATATGTTCGATAAAGATGCCTTAATATTTGATAATGGACAGATTGAATGGGTGGGATTAGCATTACCGAATGCAAAGCCTTATATTGCATTAGAGAGCAAAAACTTCCCTAACTTTGGAATATGGTCAAAACCAGGCGCACCATATGTTTGCTTAGAGCCTTGGTGCGGACGTTGCGATAATAAAGGATTTCATGGGGAGATTTCTGAAAAGCCGGGCATCAATACATTAAAAGCCGGGGATGTTTTTAAAAAGTCCTATGATATCATCGTATATTAATATCACGAATTACCTCGTAGCTGACGCTGCTCCCGTAATTCTGAAACATTCATAATTGCCCATTTTCTTTGAAAAATGGGCTGCTTAACAGAAAATATTTGTAGTTAATTTGGAAGAATAAAAAGAATAAAGAGAATAAAGTGATAGGAGGCAGAGCTATTGGCAGGAGCAAAGAAAGAAAAAAAGCATATTGTTGTATTTCAGGATGAAGAGGGCAATGTCTTAAAGACTTCCTTTGTTTCGCATGAAGAAGAGGCGATTCCTCCTGAACTTCCCAAAAAGAAAGGCGAATCGGAGCATCATGAAATAAAATTTCAAGGATGGGACCAGGATATTTCCTGTGTGCAGGGGAATCTTGTGGTAAAAGCGGTTTATAAAGAAGTACCGAAAGAATATCTTGTGATGTATTTTCATGAGAGTGGAAAGTTACTTGGAACAGAAAGCGTTCCATACGGCCAGGCAGCATCACAGCCATATCATCCACAAAAACCAAAGACAGCGGAACACTATTATATTTTTAAAGGCTGGAATAATGACCTTTCTCATATAGAAAAAGATACGATGGCAAAGGCTGTCTTTGAGGAGAGGAAACGCTCTTTTACAGTAGCCTTTTTTCATGAAGACGGCACAGTATTAAAAAAAGAAGAAGTTCTATATGGACAGGAAGCACATGCACCACAAAGCCCGGTAAAACAGCAGGATGCAGTATGGCATTATATCTTTGAAGGCTGGGATAAAACCTTTGACAGTGTAAAAGAAAATATGGAAGTTTATGCGGTTTTTTCATCTGTTTACAATGAATATAACGTATGTATCTATGAACGGTTATCGGAAGGTAATAACGGTTTACAGGATGAACAATTAGAAGAAAAAATAAGAGAAAAAATACAAGAAAAGCAATACCATTACGGAGACTTAATAGAGTATCCTAAGTTAAAGAAAAAGGGATATACGTTACACTGGGATAACCATCCGGAAACAGTAACGCAAGATGAAGAAATTCATGCAAGCTGGGAGTTTTCAAATCCGGCAGGTCGGGTAGCCGAGGTGGAAGGAAATCGCTATGAAATTATAAACCCGTCCATAAAGAATGGCAGTGTCCGGTTATTATATTATATAGAAGATATCAGTCACATTCAGATTCCGGCGCAGGTAAGAATCGGTGATTATTATTATTTTATAGAAAGAGTAGCACAGAGAGCTTTTTGCGATTGTAGAAAAATGCGCTCACTTACGCTGCCGGATTGTATTCGGGTGCTGGAAAAAGAAGCACTGGCCGGATGCAGACGACTAGAGAAAATTACTTTAGGAAAAAGCTGTAATTCCAGACTGCATAGTATAGAAAAAGAAGTTTTTTGTGAAAATGAACATCTAAAGACTATTTATTTAAAAGGAAGAAACCTGCAAAAAGTTTATACAGATACATTTGCCCGATTAAAAAACGCAGTAGAAGTTTATGTACGTCCGGAAAGCCTGGCGAATATGAACAGGCTGCTTCAAAAAGGAGTAAGGACAGGTAAAGTGAGGATAAGAGCTGGTAAGTGAAAGAACGAATTCCTAAGCTATGCTGGGTGAATACAAGATATAAATGCCGGTATTATATAGTGCTTATACCAAAATAAAAAAATAGGTGACAAATATCAGATATAGTAGGGTGCAGAATAATATCAGATGTGAGATGACTCCCAACTCTTCAGGTGGCGACAAATTAGTATCAGTGGTGGGAGTCAATACACCATCTGATATAGCCTCCGGCAGGATTGCAGAGATGCGCAAAAGAAATATGTCATGCTTTGCATGATGCGCATCTCGCAGCAAGAATGCCGAGGCATTCTTGAATTTTGTAAAAGAAAT
>ERZ869979.183-NODE-183-length-18490-cov-7.872210_pt1 | contig 18490 bp, 10 predicted proteins | sample MGYA00521269_ERZ869979 | MGnify/ENA primary metagenome ERZ869979 (study PRJEB32232, sample SAMN07284974) | human gut metagenome | biome: human-associated habitat; material: feces | host: Homo sapiens | place: Tanzania | collected 2014-04-05 ... | reverse complement strand
GCCTGGCTATATGGACCGATAGCTGCAGGCGCATTGTCTGTGTGAATTGCGTTCATAATTAATTTCCTTTTTCTATTTATTAAACCAATCTGGATGCAAAGATAAGCATTTTTCCCCAAAACGGACCTATTTTGCATCGAAATTTAATAAGTTTTCTTACTATATTCGCTCGGTGTACATCCAAATTGCTTCTTGAAGCTGGTTGAGAAGTGCGACAGGGTGTTGAATCCCGTCATATAGGCAATCTCCGAGATGTTGTACTTGCCTTCCACGATGAGGGTGGCGGCACGATTGAGCTTATAGGTCTTGAAGAAGACGCTTGGATTCTCTCCTGTGAGTCCCTTGACCTTGTAGTAGAGCTTTGTGCGGGAGATGTGCATCAGTTTCGTTACCTTGTTGACATCCAGTTCCGAGTTGGCCAGTTCCTGCTCCATCACATGATAGAGTTCATCCATGAAGAGTTTGTCTTGTGGCGACAGCACTTCCTCCACGTTCTTGTCGGTCTCCGTGGCGTTGGTCAGGATGGTCTTGGTCTTCTCACGGTTGGTGAGTTGCGAGTTGATCATTGCCAGGAGAACCTTTGGGGTGAACGGTTTGGTAACGTAGGCATCTGCTCCGCAGTTCAGTCCCTCCACCTGGTTTTCGGTGGTGGTCTTTGCAGTTACCAGGATGACTGGGATATGGCAGAGCTGGATGTCTTGCTTGATTTCCTTGCAGAGTTCATAGCCGCTCATTCCCGGCATCACCACATCGCTGAGGATGAGGCTAGGTTCTTCTTCCCTTGTCGCCTTCAGGGCACTCTCGGCATCGAAACGATAGATGATGCGATAGGAGGATGCCAAGAGGGTGCGAAGATAATGCACCACTTCGGTGTCATCATCTACGATGAGTATTTTCGGACGGTTGTCTGAACTGTTGTCTTGACTTATCTTGTCTGCCACCTTCTGACTGTCGTGCAGCGGGAAAGCTTTCTTCTGGTCTTGCTCCAGAGGGGCTTTCTCGTTGGCGTCATAAAGGCGTTCATCGGTAGGCAGGGTAACGGTGAAGATGGCTCCCTGGCAGTCCTTGCGGTTGCCCGCCTTCAGATCGCCATGGTGAAGGACGGCCAGACTGCGGGCATAGTAGAGTCCGATGCCTGTACCCCAGTTGATGGTGCCTGTTGACTGGTTGTTCAACTGATAATATCGCTTGAAGATATTCTCCACCTCATTCTGTGGGATTCCCTTGCCGGTATCAGCCACTGTGATGGTGATGATCTGTTCTCCCTTGTTAGTGGTACCTGTGTCGAAAGATACATCTATCTTACCGCCACGAGGGGTAAACTTCATGGCGTTGGACATCAGGTTGTTGATAATCTTTTCCAGTTTGTCGGAATCCAGAAGCATCAGGTAGGAACCTTCCAGTCCGTGACAGTTCAAGGTGATACCTTTCTCCTCGGTATTCACGATGAAGAGGTCCATGATGCGCTTCATTTCGGAGATAATGTCGGTTTGCTTGACGTGCAAGCGGAGTGTGTCGTTCTCCAGCTTGTTGAAGTCGAGCAACTGGTTGACGAGTCTCAGCATTCTATCCACGCTTCGGTTGATGATGTTCAACAGCAACTTGTCGTGCTTGTTGATGCTTTCACTTTCGCAGAGTTGTTCCACTGGTCCCGAAATCATGGTGAGTGGTGTTCGGAACTCATGCGAGATGTTAGCGAAGAAACTCATGTTCATCTTGTTGATGCGCTGTTCCTGCTCCTTCTCATCCTTAGCCTTTTGAACCATGTTCTTCTCGATGCTGATGCGCATCTTCTGTCGATAGATTACGAAGCCGACGCCCCCTATTATAATAAGGTATAGGCACCATGCCCACCAAGAGTTCCAAGGCTCAGGGGCGATGCTTACCAGTATGCTTTTTTCGGCGATGATATTTTCGGAGTCGTTGCCTACCATCTTGACCTTGAAGGTATAGTTGCCAGCTGGCAGATTAGAGTAGTACGCCTCGTTGTTATTGCCGGCATCAATCCATGTATTGTCGAATCCAGCCATTTGGTAGAAGTAATGGATGCGCTTGTAGTCGCTGTAGTCGATGGCAGAAAAGGCGATGCTGAAGCTGTTCTGTTTGTAGCTTAGGTGGATATGGGGTGATTCTTCCATACTCTCCTTGATACATCCATTCTTGCCAGGAAGCATAATCTCATTATGTACCTTGAGTGTTTCGAAAAGCAGACTTATCTGCTGGTTCGTGTTTACGTTTTGCGGATTGAAGATGGTGAGTCCCTGGGTGCCGCCGAAGATGAGTGTCCCATCTGATAGCTTGCACGATGCCCTATCGTAGAATTGGAAGCCTTTCACACCGTCAGCCTCGTTGTAGGTGGTTACCTTTTCTGTTTTTCCATCTATCTTGTTGAGTCCATACATCGTACTAACCCAAATGTTTCCATCTCTATCTTCCTCGATGCTGGAAATGTCGGAGCAGGAGATTCCTGCTATGGTGGTCAGCTTGTGGCTCTTTGCGTCATACTTCAGGAGTCCGTTGGTAACTGTACCCAACCAGATGTTGCCCTTGCGGTCTTGGTAGTTCTTGGTAGGGATATACACACTTCGCTTGATGCACTTCTTCCAGTCGTCCGGATTCACCTTAAACTCTTGGACATCGAAGTTGTTTCCATTCATTTCCAGGATAGGTTTGTAGAAGGCAGATATGAGCATGTTGCCGTTCTGTAAGCGCATGATGCTGGGAATGAAGCAGAAAGTGGTAGGGAAGAGTTGTTTTTTGGTCATCTCTCCACTTTGTGCTGAAATGCAGTAGATATTGACGGATGCCGTGGATACCCAGATGTTCCCCTTTGCATCCTGGCTGATGTCCATAGGCATGAAGCAAGGGTAGGAGGCTACCTTGTTGAGGTGGTTGCCATCGTATTGGCATTTTGTCACATGGTCGCCATTGGCCAGCCATAGATGATTGCTGCTATCCACAAAGATGTTGCTGGTGGCATTCTTCCTGTTGCCGTTGCTGTAGGAAACCATCGGTATGTCCTTGAGTTGCTGGGTTTGCAAGTCATACATATAGAGTCCGTTCTTCTTGGTAGAAATCCAGAGGTGATGATTCCTGTCGGTGGCGACGGAGAGTACGGGCTGTTTGCCGATGGCGCGTTGAAGGGCAGGCATGCTGTTAAACATATCCTTGTATCTGTAGATGGTTTTTACGCCATCGTCTTCAGAACCGAGCCAAAGGTTGCCCTTGGAGTCGGTTAACATCTTGTTGACTTCCATATCAGGCACTTCGAATGGGAAATTCTTGTCGCTTTGTGGCAGGATGGTTCCCTTCTGGGCATCGAAATAGAGTAATCCGTGCTTGGTGGTGGTAAGCAGAAGATTGCCTTTTTCACCATACGGATGAATGCCGCTGACCATGTCGTTGGGGATCTGCAAGCCTTGCAAGGCTGCAGGGAGATGCTGCCATTTCCGGGTGTCCGTATCAAAGAGCTGCATTCCATTGTAGCCAGAGATGTAGAGCTGATGCCCATCGAGGAGAAAAGAGGTGATGGGATAACTCTGTACCGGGCTTTGGGCGATAAGTTTGAGGTCTTGGGTGCGATATCCCTTGACAGAGTAAGAGGTAACAATCCACATCACATCTTTCCGGTCTATATGGCAAGAGTAGTTATAGCAGTTCTTCTCCACCATCTTGGAGAGCCTGGTGATGGCTCTGTTGGTGTTTTCGTCATATTGATACAGGTCTGTCATTGTGAGGAAGAAGATTCTTCCCTCCTTGTCTTCCAGGATTTTTTCGATGTTCTTGTTCCTGCCATTGATACTTACTCGGTTGAAATTACCATTGGCCTGGTATAGGCATACACCATTGACGGTGGCTACCCAGAGTCGGTTGTGGGAGTCACGGTAAATGTGGGTAATATGGTTGTCGGGCAATCCCAGTGAATCGTCCACGCAGTAGTATTGGTGATACTGGTTGCCATCATACTTGTTGAGACCTCGGAAGGTACCTATCCAGATTTGTCCGTATTTGTCTTCGCAGATGCTCTTCACCTTCTGGTTGGAGATATGTTCAGACAGGACGAGGTTCTTCTCGGGTGAAGAGACTGCGGGGATGTCTTTCTGGTCCTGGCAAGCAGTAAGAAGAAGGGCAGCCAAGAGAATGATTGCGTTATAAAATACCTTTGTTCGTTTCATAATCGATGGTTTTGATAGTTGCTGCAAAAGTACTATAAAACCTTGATATATACAAGGGTTATAAGACTTTTTAAACAAATGCGCAAGTTTTTGAACATATAGAAAACCCCATTTTGAACAAAAACGTAACACAAGAAAACAAGTTAGAAAAAGGTATATGAAAAAAAGCAATACCTTTGCAGCCGTAAACAATCAACTGATTTACAAGAATAAAAGCTTAACTAACAAAGTATTATCTTTAATGAGTAAAATCTATGAGAAAAATGAATGATTACAGAAGGTTCCTGACCTTCGTGTTCTTATTGATGATTTCCGGTTCTGCAGCCTTGGCGCAGGAACTGATGAAAGTCGCTGGTCTCGTAGTTGACCAAAATGCCGACCCTTTGATTGGTGTTACCGTGCGTGTGCAGGGAGACAACAAGGGTGGTACTGTAACCGATATGGATGGTAACTTTACTATCCAGGTGCAAAAGGGCAAGACCCTTGTCTTTTCTTATCTTGGCTATAAGAATAAAGAGGTATCAGCCAACTCTTCCAAGCTCAAGATTACATTGCAGGAAGACAACAAGGTACTCGATGATGTGGTGGTTGTAGGTTATGGCGTTCAGAAGAAGAGTTCTGTAACAGGTGCCATCTCTCAGGTGAAGAAAGAGGATATGGAGAATCGTACCATCACCAATGCCAAGTCTGCTCTTCAGGGTAAGACTGCAGGTGTGCAGATTGTCTCTTCTTCTGCTCGTCCGGGTGCATCACCAACCGTTCGTATCCGTGGTTTCTCTTCCAATGGTTCTTCCGACCCTCTCTACGTAGTAGATGGTGTGCGCCTAGGCGATATCAGCGGTATCGATCCTAATGACATTGCATCTATGGAAGTGCTGAAGGATGCTGCTTCTGCTGCCATATATGGTGCTGAGGCTGGTAATGGCGTGGTTCTCATTACTACGAAGAAGGGTACTGTGGGTAGTGGAAAGATAACATATGATTTCCAGTATGCCATCGAATCGCTTGCTAAAAAGCCTAAGTTGCTCAATGCCGAAGAATATATCCAATATATGAAAGAAGGTAAGACCTTTACCGAGGATTATCTCTTGAAAAATTGGGATGGAACAACCAATACCTCTTGGGTAGATGCCATCTATGGCAAGGGTAAGATGCAGAAGCACAACCTGGGCTTTACGGGTGGTAACCAAAATGGCAACTACTATCTTTCGCTTACTTATCTTGACAATGATGGTATGGTAAAAGGCAGTAATGACCTCTATCGTCGTCTCACCGCTACCATCAATGCTGAATATCAGATCAAGCCATGGTTGAAGGTGGGCACTACTAACCAGATTGAAAAATATAACACTCGTTCTGTATCAGAGGGTTCTGAGTATGGTTCTATGATGGCAGCTGTGCTTTCTATGGATCCATTGACCCCCGTTGCATACGAGGGTGGAAACTTGCCTGCTCATATTGCTAGTGCCTTGGCAAGCGGAAAGCATCTCCTGACCAATGCGGCTGGTAACTACTATGGTGTGTCTGCTTTCTATGCAGGTGAGCAGTTCAACCCATTCGTGATGCGTGACAATGGCATATCCCGCAACAGTGGATTCAATGTGAATGGTTCCATCTATGCAGATTTCAAGCCTATCAAGGATCTTGTGATTACTTCTCGCTTCGGTTATCGCTTGTCGGGTACCCGCAGTTCTTCCACTTCACTTCCTTTCTATGGAAATGCTACGCAAAGCCGTGATTATGTAGATCAGAGTGCATCTTCTTCTACCTCTATCTATTATCAGTGGGAAAACTTTGCCAACTATATGAAGAAACTCGGTGACCATACCGTGAATGCCATGGTTGGTATGTCTTTCCAGGAATCTACCTACGATTACGTGCAGGGTGGTTTGCAGGCTAATGGTGAAGACGCTGTCAAGAAGAACAATCCATTGTTCTACTATCTGAATTTCGCATCCGCTTCTGCTACCAAGTCTGTGGGTGGTGAGAAAACCCGCTCAGCCAAGTATTCTTACTTTGGCCGTTTGAGTTACGATTATAGAAACCGTTATTATCTGCAGGCTTCACTCCGTGCAGATGCTGCCGACTTGTCTAAGCTTCCAGCTACCAACCGTTGGGGATATTTCCCAGCTGTGTCTGGAGGTTGGACCATTTCCGAGGAAAAGTTCTTCGAGCCTTTGAGAGATGTTGTGACAAGCTTGAAGTTGCGTGCCAGCTGGGGACAGAATGGTAGCTTGGCTGCCTTGAGCGGCTATGCCTACAGCACCGATATGGCGCAGGGTGGCATTTATCCGTTGGTTCCTGGTAATAATTATACAACATCTGTTAGTCCATCCAGTATGGGTAACGATAAACTGAAGTGGGAAACATCAGAGCAGACCGACTTGGGTATCGATGCGCTCCTCTTTGCCGGCAGAATGAACTTCAGCATGGACTATTTCGTGAAGAAGACCAAGGACTTGCTCGTGGGTGGCACTACTCCATCTCTGGTTATCGGCGGCACCACATCTCCTATCAATGCTGGTAACGTAAGCAACAAGGGATTTGAGTTTGAACTCGGTTGGAGAGACAACATCGGTGATTTCAGCTACAGTGTACGTGGCAACCTCGCTACCTTGAAGAACGAGGTTACTTATCTCGACCCATCCTTGACTCGTTTGCAGGGTACTACCTTTATGAATGTGCCTCTCACATACTTCGAGAAGGGCTATCCTGTGTATTACTTCCGCGGCTATCAGTTTACAGGCATAGACCCAAAGACGGGTGATCCAACTTTTGCCGACCTGAACGATAGTGGTGATTTGACCGATGATGACAAGATGGACTTGGGCAGTGCCATTCCAAACTTCACCTATGGTATCACCTTGACCGCAGCTTACAAAGGCTTCGACTTGGCAGTATTTGGTTCTGGTGCATCAGGCAACAAGATATTCAACTGTATCAATCGTACCGACTTCCCTATGGTCAACAAGATGAAGGAACTCTTCTATGACGACCGTTGGACGGAGAGCAATCCTAATGGTAGCAAGCCACGTGCTGGTGCCAACAATATGGACAAGTATGCTACATCCAGTGCAATGGTATATGATGGATCTTATTTCAAGATTAAGCAGATCCAGTTGGGCTACAGCTTGCCGAGAACCCTTCTCAAGAAGGTGGCAATCAATAACTTGCGCCTCTATGTATCTCTCGATGACTTCTTCACCATCACCAAGTACCCAGGCTTCGACCCTGAGGTTTCTACCAATACTGTAGTGGGTATGGGTATCGACAAGGGCGGTTATCCAACCTCAAGAAAGGTAGTAATGGGCTTCAACTTGGAGTTCTAAGGTCTGGAGGGTTCATATAACTAACACTATACATATTCTATATATAATAACATTAGGAAATTATGAAAAAGAATATCATATATAGTCTGCTTCTCGTTGTGGCAGTGTTATTTGCCGGTTGTGAAGACAGACTCGATATAGCAAAGCATGGCAATATGGGTGGTCAGGATGATTTCTACAAGACCAACGAGCAGACCGAGCAGGCGGTGGCTGCCATGTATAGCCGTGTGAAGGGATTGTATTATACTTGGTTCTTCACCAAGAATATGCTTTCGGATGATGCCTGGTGTGGCGGTGGCAGTCGCGGTGACAACAACTCATACGAGCAGTTGAACGAATTCACCTTCGATTCCAGCAACGGTAATGTCGAGGGTCTGTTCTCGGGTCTCTATGGTGTCATCTATCAGTCAAACCTCGTCATAGAGAAGGTGGCTAGTGATACCGAAGTCAAGAAGCGTGCCATAGCCGAGGCTTATTTCTTCCGTGCCTGGGCTAACTTCGAGCTGGTTACCCTTTGGGGTACAGCTCCATTGGTAGATCATCTCTTGGCTACAGGTGAGTACCGCCAGCCAAACAGTACTCCAGAGACACTTTGGGCTGCTGTGGAGGCAGACTTGAAAGAGGCTATCGGCATGAATGCCTTGCCTTCCAAGAAGAACAAGGACGATCAGGAGACGGGTATGCGTGTTACCCAGGAAGTGGCAAAGGCTTATCTGGGCAAGGCTTATCTCTTCCAGAAAAAGTATCAGGAGGCTGCATCCGCACTCAATGAGGTGGTGGATTCCAAGAAGTACGACCTCTTCCGTGGCGACTATGACATGCAGTTTCATGCCGTCAACAACAACAACTGTGAGTCTATGCTCGAATTGCAGTGGCGTAACGACCAGGAGCAGGCTTGGAGCCAGTTTGACATGACCTTCCTGATGCAGGGATGGCGTACCGGCAATATGACGCTCGAAGGCAAGGCTGCCGAAGAAGTGGCTCAGGGAACCTACGGTTTCTTGAATCCTCGCAAGTCTCTCTATGAGGCATTTGTAAAAGCAGAGGGCGAGAATGGATACCGTTTGCAGAAGACCCTGCTCAACAGTGATCAGATGGCAGCATACGGCGTGAAGTTGAATCCTGGTCAGAACATCTATGGATGTGAAGGCTACCTCTTCTTCAAGAACCGTATATTGAAGAGTGACAACATCATGGATGCCTCCTACTTCCAGGGATTACAATATACCGACCGAAAGATTATGCGTTATGCCGAAGTTCTCCTCCTGGCTGCCGAGGCAAACCTGGAGGCTGGCAACACAGACGTAGCGCTGAAAGACATCAATGAGATTCGTATTCGCGCCAAGGAAACTCCATTGACTAGCGTTACCTTGGACGACATCAAGACGGAGAAGCGCTTGGAACTCTGTCTGGAAAGTACCCGATTCCAGGACTTGGTACGTTGGGGTGATGCCAAGAATGCCTTGGCTTCACAGGGCAAGGAAATCCCTAACTACTCTTCCAAGGGCGTAAGTTGGGATTTCTCCAATTCTACTTTCGGATTCCAAGACAAGCACATGTTGCTTCCTATTCCTTTGAAGGAAAGAGAATTGAATCCTAATATCCAGCAGAATACGGGATGGTAATCTTCTAATTAACTGATATTGATATGAAAAAATATATAGGTTCAATATTAAGTCTGTTTATTGCAGGGCTGTGTTTCACAGCCTGCGATAACGATGCTCTTGATGGTATGCAGGGGGTATATGCAGATATGCAGAATTATACATCGCAAGAGGCTACCGTGCAGCCTACCACTAAGTTAAAGAAAGGTGTGAAGGCGCTCAATGTAGATATAAAAGATGTAAAGGGAACTGCCATTCAGATTAGTTTTGGCAGTACCGAGTGGATTCTTCCCGCTGCCTCTTATACCGTAGCAGAGACCGTGACTGACAAAACCTGTGTGGTCAAGGTGAATGGTGAGGCAATGAAGAGTGGCGACATCGACGTATCTCTTATCGGGGGCAAGTATTACTTGAACGGTTTGTTTGCCAATGCCGCTGGTCAGCGAGTGAAGTTGAATTATGTAGGAGAGCTTGCCTTCGTTGTGGGACAGGATGACCCAGAAGCATCGGGCTATACTCTTACTATCGCTCCAACTCAGATTGTCGATTGGTCAACAGGTGCTCCTGTCGTCGTGAATCCTAATGCTACCAAGTATATCATCTCTATCAACAATCCAGCAGGTCAGCCTGCTGCTTATCTGGAGGCCGTGAATGCCAATCAGCTCGGTAATACAGACTTGGCTGGTGAATATACCATTCAAAGTAATGCTTCAGAGCCTTGGTTGATGGGCAATGGTTATGCTTTCCCTCAATACGGTTTCATGGGTGGTAGCTTCTTCGTGGATGAGGCTGGTGTTGCACAATACATCACAGCTGGTAAGATCATCATCTCTACCGCTAAGGATGCAGAGGGCCAGGACTTATTCTCATTCGAGGGCGCTGACCTTGAAACCCAGAGTGGTGTGGATGGATCGGCTGGCAAGGGATCGTTTAAGATTAAGTTTGCTGCCATCGCCAAGTAATAATTATAAAAAAATAAAACGTTATATTCAATGAAAAAATTTTCGTTATTAGCAATTACATTGTGTGCTATTTGTGGTTCTGCCTTCGGACAGCAAGCCTTGTTCGGAGGACAGATGCCTCTCTCTCCTGAGATTCATGCAGACAAGACCGTTACTTTCCGCTGCATGGCACCAGGGGCTCAAAAAGTACAGATAACAGGTGACTTCTTGCCAACCAAGAAAATAGATACCCCGATGGGTAAGTATGATATGCCTGGAGTAGCCGATTTGAAGAAGGATGAGAAGGGAGTGTGGTCTTTTACAACCACTGCTCCTTTGGCACCAGAGCTTTATAGCTATACCATGATGGTGGATGGCGCCAGTGTTACCGACCATCTCAACGTCTATACCGTGCGTGACATCGCCAACGTTTCCAACTATTTCTTGGTAGGCGGTGGAAAGGCTGATCTCTACAAGGTCAACAAGGTAGCGCATGGAACCGTATCAAAGGTCTGGTATGATGATGCCAAAGCTGGCCTTACTCGCCGTATGACAGTATATACTCCTGCAGGTTACGAGACCAGCAAGCAGAAATATCCTGTGCTTTATCTCTTGCATGGCATCGGTGGCGACGAGGAAGCGTGGATGGATTTGGGACGTGCTTCGCAAATTCTCGATAACCTCATTGCGCAAGGCAAGGCGAAGCCAATGATCGTCGTCATGACCAATGGCAATATCTCTCAGGAGGCAGCTCCAGGACAGACATCGGATAATCTGATAGTCCCTACATTGGGATTGCCTAAGACCATGGAGGGCTCTTTCGAGGCATCTTTCCCTGAGGTAGTGAAGTTCATGGATAGTCGCTATCGTACCATCGCCAATACTCAAGGTCGTGCCATAGCAGGTCTTTCGATGGGTGGTTTCCACTCGTTCTATATTTCTATCAACTATCCTAAGACCTTTGGTTATGTAGGTTTATTCTCCGCAGCCATCGGCAAGGAGCAGAAGAGTGGTGGCGTCAATGAGAATATCTACGACAACCTGGACGGCAAGTTGGCTAACCTCTTTGCTGCCAAGCCAAAGCTCTTCTGGATAGGCATAGGTAATTCCGATTTCCTCTACAAGGACAACACCGCTTTCCGAAAGAAACTGGATAGCAAGGGATACAAATATACCTATATGGAAACTGATGGGGGACATATTTGGCGAAATTGGAGAATCTATCTCGCTGAATTTGTACAAAAAATATTCTAATAATTACCAGGAAGGTCTTCTAAATCTTAGGAGACCTTCTATAGAATGAGACTAACAATTATCAAAAAATTGATAACAATGAAGAAAATTACATTCTTGGCAACTGCCTTGCTGATGAGTCTTGGCAGTTTTGCTCAGCAGGCATTGTTTGACAATGTTCCTGTTATCTCACCTGAGGTGAACGCCAACCATACCGTAACTTTCCGCTTGAAGGCTCCTAATGCCCAAAAGGTGCAGGTTACTGGTGATTTCCTGGCACCGAAAACCATTGATACACCAATGGGAAAGTATGATGCTCCTGGAGTAGCTGATATGACAAAAGATGAAAAGGGTGTTTGGACTTTTACCAGCCAGATGCTTTCTCCTGAGTTGTATTCTTACAATCTCCTTTTGGATGGAGTGAAGATTGTTGACCCAGGAAGTGTGTATATCACTCGTGATATTACCTCTGAAACCAATATATTCATTCTTTCAGACAAGAAAGGTGATTGTGGTGACCTCTATACCGTTAACGAAGTGCCTCACGGAAATGTGTCTAAGGTTTGGTATGATAGTCCTACGCTCAAGATGCAGCGCCGTATGACGGTCTATACTCCAGCAGGTTATGACAAGGGCAAGGATTATCCTGTACTCTATCTGCTCCATGGCGCAGGTGGCGACGAGGATGCCTGGACTACTTTAGGACGTGCACAGCATATTCTTGATAATTTGATTGCCACAGGTAAGGCTAAGCCTATGGTCGTAGTGATGACCAATGGCAATCCTAATTGCCAGGCTGCTCCAGGTGAGTGGTCAGCAGGTCAATACATTCCTTCTTTCTATGGCTATCAAGGTGCCAAGCCAGCTGCCACCATGGATGAGAGTTTCCCTGATGTGATGAATTATGTGGAGAGCCACTACAAGGTTGCTAAAGACAAGGCTCATCGTGCCATCTGTGGACTCTCTATGGGCGGTGGTCATTCTTTCGATATCTCTCGTCGTTTCCCTACCAAGTTTGATTACATCGGACTCTTCTCTGCTGGTTTGCATGTGGGTACTACTGGCGATTTCCGTAGTGACTTCTACAAGCAGTTGCAGGGAAATGAGGAGGCTAAGACTCAGTTGGCTACTCTGTTTAAGAACAAGCCAAAGTTGTATTGGATTGGTATGGGCAAGACCGATTTCCTCTACAAGAGCAGTGCAGACTTGCGTCGCTACTTCGATGAGAAGGGGTATAAATATACCTATTTGGAAACGGAGGGTGGACACATCTGGCGTAATTGGCGTGTGTATCTTACAGAGTTCGCACAGAAGATTTTCAAATGATAGAATAAGTTTTTCAAGTAATAGTTTTTAAAAAATATTATTTCATAAAATAAGGTATAGACAATGATAAAACAAATTTTAGTTTCTTCATGTGTGCTTTTTTCTGCGACTTTCGTAGTGCAAGCACAGAACCCAAAGTTGGGTGTGTCTCCTATCCAGGATGTCATCAATGCGATGACCCTCGATGAGAAGATTCAGTTGGTGGTAGGTTCTTCGGGTAAGTATGAGAGCCAGATGGAGGCTACCATTGGTAACCAAGGTCAGTTGGTACAGGGTGCAGCAGGTCAGGTGAATGGTATTGAGCGTCTGGGCATTCCTGCTACGGTTGTAGCCGATGGTCCTGCAGGTCTTCGCATCGACCCTAAACGCAAGGATACCGACAAGACATTCTACTGTACCCACTTCCCTGTGGCTACTGTGATGAGCTCTACCTGGAACAAAGACTTGGTGTATTCCGTAGGTACCTCTATGGGAGACGAGGTGAAGCATTATGGCGTAGATGTCTTGTTGGCACCTGCTACCAATATTATGCGTAATCCTCTTTGTGGTCGTAACTTTGAGTATTATTCAGAAGATCCATTGTTGGCTGGTACCATTTGTGCTGCTATGGTGAATGGTATCGAGAGCAACGATGTCGGTACTTCGTTGAAGCACTTCGCACTGAACAACCAGGAGACCAATCGTACTCGTAACAATGTTATCGGTAATCCACGTACTTTCCGTGAGATTTACTTGAAACCTTTCGAAATCGTTATCAAGGAGGCTCAGCCTTGGACAGTGATGACTTCTTACAATCTCATCAATGGTACGATGTCTAGCGAGCGTTGCGACTTGATAACAGAGATTCTTCGCCATGAGTGGGGATTCAAGGGCATGGTGATGACCGACTGGTTTGGTGGTCTTAGCGCAGCTGCCCAGATGGAAGCGGGTAACGACCTGTTGATGCCAGGTAAGGCAGACCAGGTGAAGGAGATTCGCAAGGCTGTGCTCAATGGTCGCCTGTCGATGGAAATCCTCGACCGCAATGTACGCCATATCTTGGAGTATATCATGCAGACTCCTCGTTTCAAGCAGTATGTTGCCGACAACAACCCTGATTTGAAGGGACATGCTTTGGTGGCTCGCAATGCCGCTACCGAGGGAATGGTGTTGTTGAAGAACAACAAGAATGTATTGCCACTCGTTCAGAAGATTAAGAACATTGCCCTCTTCGGCAATACTTCTTATGATTTCATAGCTGGTGGTACTGGTTCTGGCAATGTTAACCATGCTTATGTGGTAAGTTTGTTGGATGGTTTGAAGAATGCTGGCTATCAGGTGGATGGCGACATCCAGAAGGCATACATAGAGTATGCTCCAAAGGCAAAGGCAAACTTGCCAAAGCCAAAGAATCCTTTGGAGGCTTTCTTGCCTGGTCACTTCATCCCAGAGATGAGCCTTGCTGAATTGAATATGTCTGCTGCCGTCAAAAACAACGATATGGCAATCATCACTATTGGTAAGTCATCTGGTGAGTTCCTGGATCGCAAGATTTCTGATAGCTTCAATCTCACCAAGGAGGAGAAGGATATGATTTCTGGCGTTTGCAACGCTTTCCATAAGGCTGGTAAGAAGGTGGTTGTCATCTTGAATGTTTGTGGCGTTGTTGAGACCAAGAGTTGGATTGGTGGTCCTGATGCTGTATTGTTGTCTTGGTTGCCTGGTCAGGAGGGTGGTAACTGTGTTGCTGACATCTTGGCGGGTAAGGAGAATCCTTCTGGTCGTCTTCCTATGACATGGCCTGTAAGTTATAACGATGTTCCTTCTAAGGCTGATTTCCCTAACCCTGAGACTGTCAAGGTTGACGATGTGATAGGTATGTTTATGGGCAAGGGCATCGGTAGCAAGGGTGACGTGAAGAATGTGGATTACACCGAGTATAACGATGGTGTTTATGTAGGTTATCGTTATTACCAGACTAAGAATGTGCCTGTATCTTTTCCTTTTGGTTATGGTATGAGCTATACTACCTTTAAGTATGGCAAACCTGTGGTAACGAAGGATGCACAGGGCAATATCAAGGTCCAGGTGACTGTGAAGAATGCTGGTAAGGTAGCTGGTAAGGAAGTAGTTCAGGTATATGTGGCAGCTCCTGGCAAGGATATGGATAAACCAGCCAAGGAACTCCGTGGTTTCGCCAAGACTAAGAATTTGCAGCCTGGTGAGTCGGAGACTGTTTCTATCGATATTCCATACAAGAACTTGGCTTCTTTCAATGAGGTTGATAGTCAGTGGCAGGTTGAGGCTGGTGATTACAAGGTGATGGTGGCAAAGAATGCTGCCGACCTCAAGCCTCTTACTACCGTGATTACTGAGGAAGCTGGTGTAACCGAGAAGGTTCGCCCTTGCTTGCTCAAGGAAGTAAAGTAGTTCTATCAAAGATAAAGCTCAATAATAAAAGAGCTTGATGGTAAGAAAGAATTTAATGAGATATAAAAAAGGGTGCGCTATCAACTGACGGCGCACCCTCTTTTTATATCTTATGGATTTTTTAAAAAAGTCTCTTCTCTTATATGATCCAGAGATGGAAGCCCTTCTGCTCCAGGGCACTCTTGATCTCCTTGACGTGGGCGGAGTCGCGGGTCTCCATGGTAACACGGAGCACGCAGGCATTCACCTTGTTGCGGTTGGCAGAACGGTCGTGATGAACTCCCGTGATGTTGCCGCCCAGGCTTGCGATGACGGAGGCTACCTCTACCAGCTCGCCCGGCTTGTCGTCCAGTTCCATCTCGATGGTGCAGAGACGTCCGCTCTTTACCAATCCGCGGTTGATGACACGGTTGAGAATGGTTACATCGATGTTACCGCCGCTCACCACGCAGATGGTCTTCTTGCCCTTCACCGGCACCTTGTTGTACATCACGGCAGCCACACTGGCTGCTCCGGCTCCTTCAGCCACCATCTTCTCGCTCTCGAGGAGCTTCAGGATGGCTGCGCAGATCTCGTCCTCGCTTACGGTGACGATTTCATCCACATAGTTGGAGCAGGTTTCGAAGGTAAGCTTTCCCGGTTCCTTCACGGCGATGCCGTCGGCTACGGTTGCCACAGATGGCAGCTTCTCCTGCTTGTGGTCGTGGAGACTCTGAACCATGCTGGCTGCTCCCTCTGCCTGGACTCCATAGACCTTGACGTTGGGGTTGAGCGACTTGATGGCGAAAGCGACTCCCGAAATCAGTCCGCCGCCGCCTACCGGTACTACCACAGCTTCTACATCAGGCAGCTGGTCGAGGATTTCCAGTCCGATGGTTCCCTGTCCGGCAATCACCTTCTCGTCATCGAATGGATGCACGAAGGTATAGCCGCACTCATCCTTCAGCTGCAGCGCCTTCTGGTAAGCGTCATCATAGACGCCCGGAACCAGGCAGACCTCTGCACCCAGACGCTTGGTGGCCTCTACCTTGGAAATAGGGGCACCCTCGGGCAGACAGATGAGGCTCTTCACTCCCATGGCGGTAGCGCCGAGAGCCACACCCTGTGCGTGGTTGCCTGCCGAACAGGCAATCACACCCTTCTCCTTCTCTTCCTGAGAGAGTTGGGAAATCTTATAGTATGCACCTCGAATCTTGAACGACCCCGTCTTCTGGAGGCATTCCGGTTTCAGATAAACATCACTATCTGGGTTGATTCTCGGTGTGTGAACCAGCTCAGTTTTTCTAATCACGTGGCTCAGCACGAAGCGGGCCTTGTAGAAATCGTCAAGTTGTAACATAATCGTTGATATGCTTTAATTCTGTTATCCGTCAGGATGATAGTTCCTGAGTGATTTTTGACTGCAAAGATACTTTAAAAGGAAGAAAACACAAAATATTTCAATTTAATTTTTGTTATTCCCGTAAAGTTTCCTTAGTGGTTGGAGTAAGTATGTGGGGCGACGGCCTGCTACATGGCGAAGTGCTCCAGTGCCGCAGCCACGCCATCTTCCTCATTCGAGAGGGTGATGTAGTCGGCATCGGCTCTTACTTCCGGGGCGGCATTCGCCATGGCTACTCCCATGCCGGCAAGCTTGAGCATGCTCAGGTCGTTGTAGCCGTCGCCGAAGGCAATCATATCGGCAGGGGTGAGATTGATCTTCGCCAGGAGTCTTCTCAGCGACTGCGCCTTGTCGATTCCCTTAGGCACCAGTTCGAGGAAGAATGGGGCTGAGCGGAAGATATCCATCTTATCGCCCACCATATCCAGCAGTTCCTGCTCAGCCTTGAGCATATCCGACGGGTCGCCCGTCATGAGGAGCTTGGTAGGATGAGGCTCCAGGGCATCCATCAGATTCTCTACCTTGCGGATGTTCATCTTGTTGATGCGCGACTCTTCCTTCACATACTGATCGTCTGGCATTTCGGTGATGATCTCGTTGCCGGCGTAGCCCAGCAGGGCGTGGTTTTTCTCTCGCGCGTACTTATATAATATAGGGATTACCTCATCTGGCAGAAACTGAGTGAAGAGTTTCTCGCCGGTCTGGGCATTCACGATGTTGCCACCATTATAGGAGAGGATGTAGCCCCCTCGCTTCTGCAGTTCCAGGCATTCTGCCACCGGCTCGATGCCGTAGGTAGGGCGACCGGATGCTAGGATGATGACGGCTCCCCGGCTGGCAGCCTGGAGCAGCGCTTCGCGGGTTTTCGGGGTAACCACCTTCTCGTGGTTGGTCAGGGTGCCATCCAGGTCGAGTGCGATGGCACGGTAAGGAATCTGTCTTGCTTTTTCCATTGTTCTATATGATTCTTTGTTTTTTTTCTTTTTCTCTGCAAAGATACAATAATATTCTGAAAAATGGGGTATAAAGTGTATTTTTGCTAATATTGTTCCCCAAAAGTTGGTCATTTTGAACGAAATGATCTCTTTTTATCAGAAATTACGTCCTTGAGTTCGTATAAAATGATGTATCTTTGCAGACAAATCGTGAAGATAAGCATTCTTTTGGAGAATACTGATATTCATTTTGTGAATACTAACATTTAAAACAAGATAATGATGAACAGAAAACTGACAATCGTTGGAATGGTGGCAGCTGCCTTGCTGATGGCTGCTCCTGTGATGGCACAGAAACCAACCGTGCCTAACTCTTCATACACGGGTAAGGGAAATCCGATTCTTCCGGATTTTCATGCAGATCCTGAAATCCTGTATTCCTGCAAGACCAAGAAGTATTATATCTATTCCACCACGGATGGAACTCCAGGATGGGGTGGATGGCAGTATTATTGCTATTCTTCTAAAAATCTCAAGAAGTGGAAGAATGAGGGAGTGGTGCTCGATGCAAAGAGCGACCAGATTTCCTGGGCCAACGGTAATCTCTGGGCTCCGGCTGCCGTAGAGGTGAAGCAGAAGGACGGCAGCTACAAGTACTTCCTTTATTATAGTGCCCGTCCTAATGACAACGGCAGAAAGCAGATGGGTGTAGCAGTTGCTGATTCTCCTACGGGTCCATTCGTTGACCTGGGGCATCCTCTCCTGGCGAAGAACCATCCGGGTTGCAACGGTCAGCTCATCGATGTGGATGTCTTCATCGACCCGGTATCCAAGAAGCCTTACCTCTATTGGGGCAACAGCTTTATGGCAGGTGCCGAGTTGGAGCCAAGCATGACCAAGATTAAGGATGAAACCGTAACCGTGATGACTCCAAAGGGTGGAAGCCTGCGAGACTATGCTTATCGCGAGGCACCATACGTGTTCTATCGCAACGGACTCTACTACTTCATGTGGTCGGTGGATGATACAGGTGCAGCCAACTATCATGTGGCTTACGGAACATCCAAGTCTCCGCTCGGTCCTATTGAAGTAGCCAAGGATCCTATCGTTCTGATTCAGGACCCTCAGCACGAGATTTATGGCACAGCCCATAACTC
>ERZ869979.182-NODE-182-length-18566-cov-8.278544_pt1 | contig 18566 bp, 19 predicted proteins | sample MGYA00521269_ERZ869979 | MGnify/ENA primary metagenome ERZ869979 (study PRJEB32232, sample SAMN07284974) | human gut metagenome | biome: human-associated habitat; material: feces | host: Homo sapiens | place: Tanzania | collected 2014-04-05 ... | reverse complement strand
ATTGAATGATTTAATAATCATTCGGGTTATCAGCATCGTAATTGTGTTTTGAGGATAGATGCCAATCATTGATTCGTAAAATGTTCTTTATGGCTGAAAGAACCTCGAATATGTAACGTTTTTCAGTGCTGGTACAATCTGCCATTAATAAATCAATATCAGTTTGATATTCCGTAGGATTGTATAACAAGTTCCCATAGAGTAATTCATCAATAGTAATTTCAAGTGCGTTGCTAATTTTGATTAAAGATTCTAAACTGGGTTTACGCTTGGCATTTTCTATATAGCTTATATAAACAGTAGAAAGATCAGCAATTTCAGCCAGCTCCTCGGCAGATAATCCTCGTTGTTTGCGGGTTTCTCTTATACGTTTGCCTATAAGTGCATAATTTATTTCCATGTCCTCACCTCCTTTCCATCACAACTTGACTTTTTTGTGTTGTAGATAGAAAAAATGGTGAGTTATACAATAGCAATTGGTTGTATAAAGAGAAGTATATCATATGTATATAGCAAAAAGAAGATTGTCGATTGATGGGAGAAAAAGGCGATAAGTTGTAATTGAACAACAGTGAAAAAAGGGTTATCATTTATGTATTAAAAAATTATGTCTGGGAGGAAAATACATGGCAGATAAAGAGGAAATCAAAACACTGGAGGAATTAGAGGAAAAAGGAAGAATACTGCGAGAGTACAAAGAAAAATTCCGGCAGATGTGCCTAGAAAATAAAATGATAAAGGGTTCGACAGTGCTGAAACTATATGATAAAATTGAAGAGATACAAAGAGAATATGAGCATTTAGATAATAAGCTGACATTAATGGAATACAACTTTATATAGTTCTATTTTTTTTGTTTTAATACTACTGTTTCCCTTAGTAAATACTTGTAAGATACATCTCTAATATTTTTGCGGATTTCTAGTTACAATTAAGGTAACTACTATCGGAAAGAGGTGTATTTACTTGCGTACAGAGGATTATATTGCGGACAATATTATAGCTTTATGTAAAAAACGTGATATGAGCAAATATCGGCTGTCACAGTTGACTGGTATATCTCAATCTTCGATTGGAAAAATTATTGCTAAAGAAAGTTTACCAACTATGCCTACTGTAGAAAAGATATGTGATGCACTGGGAGTAACAATGGCACAATTCTTTGCCGGAATGGATGTTCCAGTAAGCTTATCAGAATCACAACAAGAGGTTCTGAATATTTGGAATAATCTTGATGAAAAAGAACAGAATGTAGTGATACAAATGCTCCGGGGACTTCAAAAATAAAGGAAACAGTTGTAACGAAAATGTTGACTGTTTCTTTTTTTATGGAGTTGGAGATTATGGTGATTGAAAAGAAATATTATGATATTGCACAGCGTGAATTGGAAGAAATGCAAAGAGAAATTAATGCAGAAAAAGCGCAAATGTCAGAAGAAGAGATACTAGAGGATAAAAAATGGCATGATGAACAATTGGAAACAATTATTAAAAAGGCAGAAGCTCATATGCGTCGTTTTAAGAAAGTTCCAGATCCTCAAAAAGTAGTGAAATTCACTTTTTTACAAAAAGATGCATTGGAAATTGCACGAAATATGCAGATGAATATAAAAACTGAGCGTAAAGAAGATGATTTATGGGGGACGATAGAAATGTCATTTAATAATATGTGGTTTTTAGATTCGGCTCCTAGTGAATGGAAAGATATTTGGAATAACTTGATGAAAGAAGCTCAGAGAGTGTATATAGAAGCAAAAGATAACATGATCATGTATCAATATTATTATGATTTGGCGGTAGAAGTTCCTTGTGTGTAGACAAAATACAAATAATGATATATGGATGCTGTTCTGTAATAATTTTATGATATACTGTGGATATGATATGTAAAAATAGTCGGAGAAAGATTTGTGAATGCACGATTATTTAGGAGGAAAAAGCATGACAGATGCAGAACAAAGAGAGGCTGCCCGTCAATTTGTAAACCGATGGATGGGAAAAGGGAAAGAAGATGAAGATGGACGTTCTTATTGGATTGATTTATTGACGAATGTATTGGGAATGGATAATGTGACAGAACGTTTGAACTTTGAAAAGAAAGTTGTAATTGATGGAAATACAAAACGTATTGATGTATATATTCCTGAAACACGAGTAATTATTGAACAGAAGAGTCTTGGAAAAGCATTGGATCAGAAAATCAGGAATTCAGGAGATGTTGATCTTACTCCATTTGAACAGGCAGACAGATATAATGGGAAGCTGACTTTTGATGAAAGAGCTCGGTGGATTGTTACGTCAAATTTTGCTGAAATTTGGATTTATGATATGAACCAGAAACAGCCAGAACCGACAAAGATTGCTTTAGATGAATTACAAAGCAAATATCCATTGTTGGACTTCTTGGTGAAAAAGGAAGTAAAGACAATATCGCATGAAATGGAAGTGTCAATAAAAGCAGGCGGTATTGTTGGGCTTATTTATGATGCGTTTTTAAAACAATACCGTATACCAGATATTAAGGAAAAGGATGAAACATTTGAGCAGAGAGAAAAAAGAGAGCATAAACTAAAGAGCCTGAATGCTTTATGTGTGCGAATTGTTTTTTGCTTGTATGCCGAAGATGCTGGTATTTTTGGAAAGAGAAATATGTTCCATGATTATTTGGAAACATATGAAGTAAAGGATTGCCGGAGAGCTATAATAGAATTATTTAAGATATTGGATACACCTGTATCAGAGCGAGACGAGTATTTGGAGGAAGAACTTGCTCAGTTCCCGTATGTAAATGGTGGGTTATTTGCTGATGAAACTATTGAGATACCACCTTTTACAGAGGAAATTAAAGAATTACTTCTTACAAAAGCGTCAGAAGATTTTGACTGGAGTGATATTTCTCCAACTATATTTGGAGCAGTATTTGAATCTACATTAAATCCTGAGACCAGACGTTCAGGAGGAATGCATTATACATCTATTGAAAATATTCATAAAGTTATTAGTCCTCTTTTTTTGGAAGATTTGCAAAAGGAATTTGATAGTATTAGAGCAATTCAAGTGAAGCGTACCAGAGATAAAAAATTGGAAGAATTCCAAAATAAACTGGCATCACTTACATTTTTTGATCCTGCGTGTGGTTCCGGAAATTTCCTTACAGAAACATACCTGTCGCTTCGTCGTTTGGAGAATGAGGTGATAAAGGAAAAAGTTGGCGGACAAATGACATTGGTAGAGGTAAATAATCCAATTAGAGTTTCTATTCAGCAATTTTATGGAATAGAGATTAACGATTTTGCAGTTACAGTTGCAAAAACAGCTTTATGGATTGCAGAATCTCAAATGTTGGAAGAAACGAAAAATATTGTGTATGGATTTAATGATGATTTTCTTCCTTTAAAGACATATGTAAATATCACAGAAGGAAATGCATTAAGAATTGATTGGAATGATGTAATTCCTGCAGAAAAATTATCGTTTATAATGGGGAATCCGCCATTTGTAGGAGCACGTTGGATGGCGTCGGAGCAGAAGGAAGATGTTGAGAAGATATTTGAAGGATGGAAGAGTATAGGAAATCTTGATTATGTTAGTTGCTGGTATAAAAAAGCGGCTGACTATATGGGAAATTATAATATCAGAGCAGCATTGGTATCAACTAATTCAATTACACAGGGAGAAAGTGTTTCGATTCTCTGGAAACCGCTTTTTGAATCAGGTGTACACATTGATTTTGCATACAGAACATTTATATGGGATAGTGAAGCGTCAATAAAAGCGCATGTTCATTGTGTAATTGTTGGCTTTAGCAGAGCTGTAAATAATAAGCAGAAAATAATTTATTCAGGTGAGAACGCAATTCCGGCGAATAATATTAATGGATATTTGCTTGATGCAGAAAATATATTCATTGAAAAAAGAATGAAACCATTGTGTAATGTTCCTGAAATAGCATTAGGTGGGCAAGCAATTGATGGTGGATTTTTAATATTGACGGAAGAGGAAAAGGAAGAGTTTTTGGAAAAAGAACCACAGGCTTCTCCGTTTTTTAGACATTACATGATGGGAAAAGATTTTATTGATCGAAAGCCGAGATATTGTATTTGGCTTGTTGGAGCTGATCCTGGATTATTAAAAAAATGTCCGATGATATTAGAACGAGTGAATAAAGTACGTGAATTTAGACTTAGTAGTACAAGAGCGAACACAAAAAAAGCGGCTGAGAATCCAACTTTATTTGCATCAATACTTGAACATAAAAATCAATATATTGCGATTCCCAAAGTTTCTTCTCAGAATCGTAGATATATTCCAATGGATTATTTAGATGGTGAAATTATTCCGGGAGACAAATTATTCACTATGCCAAATGCATCATTTTATGAATTTGGTGTATTGATGTCGAATGTTCATATGGCATGGATGCGAGCAGTGTGTGGAAGATTAAAAAGTGATTATAGTTATTCAAACACAATAGTGTATAATAATTTTCCGTGGCCTGTAGTAACGGAGAAGAATCGGGAACAAATTGAAAAATCGGCACAGGAAATTTTGAAAGCAAGAACATTATATCCTAATAGTAATCTTGCGGCTTTATATGATCCTTTAACAATGCCAGCCGAGTTACGGCGAGCACATACTGCAAATGATAAAGCTGTTATGGCTGCGTATGGCTTTAGTACAAAAATGACGGAAGCAGATTGTGTCGGAGAGTTGATGAAATTATACCAGAAAATGCAATGATAAAAGTTTATAGAGCTGTTTTTTGCTCAAAGTAAAATATTTGAAAACATAGAATATTCCAAATCCATAAAAGATGAATGAAAACCAATATGGGAATTTTACATGTGTTACAAAATTTGTAAAATTTTCATATTGGTTTTTTTGTAATCTGTAAAAATTATAAATTTGGATATCGAGTAGGGTTTCAGATTTTTGATTTTTATGTATTTTTCAATTTTGGATATGGCTCCGAAATTGGCAATTTTGTGGAAGTGTATCCACACTTCCTGTCCTTGCTGTTTTTAAAATCACATAGTGATTTCACAGGGATATAGAGATATTTAGTCTATTTTATATCCCTGTGTTGTGACCGGAAAAATTCGGGGAACCAAGTGTATATTTATGCTGAATGTGAGGAACTGGGGAGCACAATCCTCAGCAAGGATACTACGTCCGGAAAATATCATATTGCTAAAATAGCGATATGGTATTACCGGGGTGGATCTTGCTCTAATGTGTACAGTAACCTCGGCATAAATAGAAAGAACGGGTTTGGGGAATCCCCAGCAAGATAAAAACCTGATGAAAGAACATTTGTCGGAAAGACAATATTGTTAAACACAGGTGGATCTTGCTCTGGGGTAAGAAAGAAGTATCTTTATATTATCAAAATGATATTTGGAGTTTATGTTGTTGGAAAGTCGTAAGCAGGAAGATAACTTCAAGTTGTTGGTGCAAATATAATGAATAGAAGTGTCCAGTACATTTTTGGTGATGGGTATTTTGGTGGAATCCATTTTTATTTATTTTTGAATAATAAAATTTTGAATCTGCAGCCGATTCTGCCTGCCGGACAATGTTTTTAGATATCTGTAAACGTCACGGACTGGAACTTGATGAAGAACCATCGTATGATGGAAGAAAGTATTTGGAAACACGATAGAAGCGAACGCTGTACTTATCGTCTTGTCTGGCAGGGAAGATTATTAGGCATTAACCAGAGAGATATCGGCAGAGAAAACAGAAGTGATAGACAATGATATTTGTTAGATATGCTTCTTGTCGTTGGCTGTATCATATTAAAACGCTTTTTACGTTAAAAAAGTGCTGTGATCACAAGGCTTTTTGCAAGCAAAAATGAAAAGGCTATATATAGGTAGCCTGTGAAACTGGAAGTGCCCATTTTGGGCCTGATTTAAAGAATAATGTTCTGACAGAGACCAATGGAATGACTCTCTGCTGGGGCTCCAAAAGAAAGGAAAAATGATTATGGAAAAAATGATGAATACAAAAACAGAGGGTAACACATTTACAAAGAAAATCGGGCAGACAGTCTATGTTGTCCGTTATCATTTCAATGAAAATGCAAAGGAAACAATGCAGGAGAAGATTAACCGGATGCTGGTTACAGAAGCAAGTCGACAGGCAGTGTATTAAAATTAGGTGGATGTAATTGAAGAAAAAATATGATATCATGTGAGTAACAAATCGGAATTTAGGAGATGACAGATTGAGTGAATCGGAACTTTATAAAGAGCTTGGAATATTGACTAAGGACAAAGAAAAGTGGGCAGAGAACATACTGTATGTTTCGTCTCTCCTTTCACATGAATCCGTAAAGATACAGGCAAAGGCACTCTGGCTTCTTGGCGAGATGGGACTGAAATATCCTCTGAAAGTGAAGGATACGGTTCCGGCGATTGTTTCTTTCTGTGATAGTTCAGATTCGCTTTTGCGGGAACGTGCGATTAATGCTCTCGGACGAATCGGTCGCAGCAATTACAGTGTGATTGAACCGTATTGGACAGACTTGTTCCGTTTTGCGTCCGATGAGGAGGCAAAAGTACGCTTAAGTTTTATCTGGGCATCAGAAAATATAGCCACGAACACTCCCGATGTTTATGAGAATCATATGTTGATGTTTGAGAAACTTCTGTATGATGAGAATGATAAGGTCAGAATGGAAGCACCGGAAATTTTCCGTGTTCTCGGCAAGCGCAAGCCAGAATTTGTCCGACCATTTGTGGAGCAATTACAGAGAATAGCAGAAAGCGATGGTAACCGTGTTGTAAGAATTCACTGCTTGGGTGCGATTAAGGCAACGGTATCGAAGTAGAGCAATTCCAGTTTGTAGAATTCAAAAATTTAATATGAAATGTGAGATAGAGCGTATGGAAATAATCTATACGTTCTATTTTTTTGCCTTTTTTGAAAAAGTGATTAAAAAACTATTGACATTTTGTTACTGGTAGAAGCAGATGGTTATAAAAAGCTTTTGGTAACTATGAGTGCAAAAACAGATAGCTGCGAAAATTTATTATGAGCTAATAGCAAAATTTGATATTTTGTGATATTGAGGGTATGGGGAATCGTAATCTTCATTAAGTTCGTCAGAGAATCATAATCCAGAAATGGGATTTTGAGTTACTCTAGGCGATACTTGCTTTAGAAAATGATTTGCCATAATGAGTTAGAATATGGGAGGAGGAAGCGTTAAAAAAAGAGAGAGCCATAAGCAACTCTCTCTGTGATAAAATCAAAAAGTTATAGTATCAGTGATTCGGTAAGATTACAAAAATCCTTAACAGGAATATTTTCTTTAAGTGGTAAAGCTGTCTCTAAAAAGGTTTCGTCTGCAAATCTTTCGAGTTCAGAATCAAAATATATAATTGAAGCATTTGTATTTAATTGGTATGGTGGAATTGTAACAAAATAATCATAATCTTCGTAAGAAGGAGTGGCGCAAGAAACTTTGATTTTTCCGCCCAATTTCAATTTTGCAAATTCTCCATAAATGGCAGTTAAGGCTTTTTTTCTTTCTTCATCAGAAGTAATTCTATCTACATATCTAATATACCAATAATCTATATTTCCCTCTTTTAATTCAATTAAATAATCATATGATCTGGGTGTGCCGGATTTTATTGTCCATTCAACTTTATGCAGACTTGTCATCATGGAAAGTCCACGCATTAAGGTAGAAAAAAAATTTTCATGCACCTGAACAGTAGAGAGATCCAGAGAAAATCCATTGTCTGCAATTATCTTTTTTCGTTCCCGTATTTTCTTAGAAGAATATCCCGTTGCATCATATAATTCTTGGATAAGTTCTGGATCATCAATGGCTTTTGCAATTTTATCAATAGTGCTTTTATATGGTCTTCCAGATCGGGCACCGTTGAGCATTCGTGAAATGGTTGCATTATTTAAGCCTGTTTGTTCAGATAATTCTTTTTGTGTTTTTTTCTGTAAAATGATTTGAAGTATATTGATGAATCTTTCCTGATCGTAAACGCTGTCAGGATTTATTAGTGTGCCTGAATTTGATAAAAATTCGTTCATTCAAATCTCCTCTTGACTTCTTTGACTTTGTATAAATTGACTTCTTGTATTTTATCTTATCAATTATATCCCTAAAAATCAATTTAAAACATAAAGGAATCAAAAAATGCTTTATTGATATTCTTGCAAAAGTCAAAGAAGTCAAAAACGTAATTGACATTTTGACATCTTTGTGTATAATGTAAATCAAGAAGTCAAAGAAGTCAAACGAATCAAAAAGGAAGGAGGGCTGTGGATTGAAATATAGGGTTGTTTCGGTTTTGAAAGATAATAGACCACGTTTTTTGATTATTTCTGATATTGAAGAAATTGAAATCCTCCCATCAAAGTATTTGAAGCATCTGGATCAGATTAATGCTTCTCCGAATACTGTAAAATCCGCAGCCTTCGCACTTTCATATTATTACAATTATCTGCAGGAGCAAACGATAGGATTGGATGAGATTACATTGCTATCCTATTCAGAGCAGAATAAACATTTTATTGATTTCTTGTATTGGGTTAAGAGTGGAAAGCATACTGAGCATAATACACAGACGAGCAATAAAACCTGCAATATGTATCTTGGTGCAGTCTTCAGATACTACCAGTTTTTGGCACTGGAAGATGTTTTGCCAATGCTTAAAGTCTTACGAGTAAAAAAAGTATCGTATTTTGACAGTATGGGAGTAAATCATCAAAATGCAGTGAATTCGTTTAAAGGTTTCTTCAAAGAAGAAGAACCTAATCTGGAAGAAATAACATCCGAAGAAATACAGGAGCTGATAAATGCCTGTACGAATGATAGAGATCGATTGCTGATAGCAATGATGGCAGAAACCGGTCTTAGATTAGGGGAAATTCTGGGAATCCATTATACCGAAGATATTGATTTTGAAAGAAAGACGGTTCGGGTAAGGTATCGTGAATTCAATACCAACTTGGCAAGAGCAAAAAATGCAGAATATAGAATGGCTTTGTTAAGTAATACAACTTTTGAGTTCTTGGTTAAGTACATTTCTGATAACCGAAAAAGTCTGATGAACTCGGAGTATCTATTTACAAAATTGACTGGAAAAAACAAAGGAGAGCCATTAGATGCGGATTCTGTGTATAGCATGTTGAAAAGGCTATCCAAAAAAACGGATATCAATTCCCATCCGCATCAGCTCCGACATTATTTTGCGGAGGAAAGAAGAAAAGAAGGATGGGATTTGAATGACATTCGTTTCGCCCTGGGGCATAAGAAAGTTGAAACTACTATTAAATACTTGGGTGAAAATAATGAACGATTGATAGAAGCAACAGATCAATACTACTCAAATAATGAAGATTTATACCAAATTGCAGATTTTCTGTAAAAGGAAGGAGGGATTACCTTGGCAGTATTAAAAATTGTTCCGAAGTTATATCAGGAAAAAATATCTGAGAAATTAAAGGAAGAAATATCTTTAGTTACGAATGGAGAAGCAAAATATTATAACCGGTTATACAAATTTTTTCAGTATACGGATATACAGTGTACTGCAGATATTAACTATGAAACGAGAAAAATGTATATGGATTCTCTTGAAAAAGAGGATATTTCAGACAAATATAAAGCGGAATTACTGAGCTTATTTGATCGTTTAAAAATCGAAAATATGCCGGATGTCTATTCACAAGGAAATCCTTTCTCTGTAGAACAGGAGTTTTTTAAGCAAGACAAATTGTTTTTACTGTATGTCCCCAATAAGAAGAAAGCACAATCTTTCCGTCAGGTAGTCGATAAGGATGATTTGTTATGGGACTTAACGAGGATACATTCATCACAGTTGGTGAGACAGACAAAAATATTGTTGTGTGAAATTCTGAATATGGATAAGGCACAAAGACATCGAAGATATTTTTTAGAACCATTAAAAGCACTTATACGGTTTTGCGATAAGTACGGAATAGATGATATTGAAAAAATGGAACAGGCAGACGAAAACAGATTTTATCTGTATTTAAATAAGGAGTCGGAAATTATAAAAAAACAGGCTTCTAAGATTGTTGAGTTTGCGAGAAGAACGTTATTTCTAACAGATCCAGAGACAAATTGGCAAGCGTGTATCTGGTATATGGATAGGTTTCAGTTTGATAAATCAAGAATCAATGCCAGTTCACCTGTTAAAAGCTTTTCATTTATTAATATTTACGAAAAAGAAAATCGTTGGTATTTACAATTATACGCAAAATATTTAGTCGGGATATCTGATCTGTCTTTATCAAATATCCGAAATACAATAAGTTTTATTTCACAATTTTTAAAATATCTGGATGGACAGAGTAAGAAAGTAACTGAACTGGAGATACAAGATATAGCGGATTATGTAGCTGTTTTGGATGAGTACGATATTAAATATTCCACGTTTAACCGATATATCACTCATATGCATACATTTCTACAATTTTTGAAAATGAAGAATATTGAAGTGTTGAAGTTTTATCCGGAACGATTTTTAAAAAAAGGTTTTCCAGAACACAATGAAAGAAGTGTTCCAGAAAAAACAATTGCTCATCTGATTAAGGAGCTGCCGGCATTCCCAGAGCATTTACAGTTGATGTATTTGATTTTGTTTTGCACAGGAATTAGGAAAAGCGAGGTTTGTACAATAAAATCGGGAGCCTTTTATTCACAAGGCAATGAGAATTGGATGCGCATATATCAAAGCAAAATGCGGAGGGAAAAAGTCATTCCTGTTCCCAGTTTATTGGTTGGATTGGTGAACGATTATGAAAAAAAGTACGGAATAAAAAATGGAGAGTATTTATTCAAAAATAAAAACGGTGGTGCATTTAATGGACAGACATTTTCAAATCAGATGATTCGGGAGTGTAAGATCCGTGGGATTGCCTGCGGAGATTATATCTTTAGAGCACACGATTACAGACATAACCTTGCAACTTCAATGTACGGAAATGGAGTTTCTATACAAGGGGTACGAGATTATCTGGGACATTCAAGTGAGAATATGACAAAACAGTACATTGATTTCATGCCGGAACGTATTGTATCGGCTGAAGATAAATATTTTTCAAGAAATCAGTCATTTAAATTGAAAGGAGTAGAAGATGATGAAAGGTAATATTAATTTGATTTCTTATGACTGTTATCAACAAGCTACAGAGAAACAGTTGGCTGGGCTGAAATGGAAGGAAAACAGGGTGTACTACATATCAGAGATTCATAATGAAAAGATACAGGATGAGATTTATGGGTATATCGATGATAGATGTAGACGTTTATCATTATCAACAGCGGTAAATGATATTTACAGATTTGATCTGTTGAAAGAATTTCTGAATGAGAAGTGTACAAGCTGTAGCAGCATCACTGATAAAAAATGGGAAGAACTGGAGAGAAGCTATAAAGCATTTTTATATAAAAAAGGATTGGCGCTGTACGTTAGAAGAAATAGACCGGATAGGCGGAATGTTGAGCAACAAAGTAGCGCTCAGGTTTCTTTTCTAAAAATGTATTATGAGTATGTTGTGAAGTGTAAAACAGCAGATATTCCAGAAAATGAAAAAGATGTATGGGATATGAGAAAGTTGGATATTGTGCCAAGGAGTAATCCGATTCGTGGAAGATATAGATTAGATTTTCGTGAGATCAGGCAGAAAGAATTTAAAGAGATAATAAAGAAAATATTGTATAGCCACTGCCAGACAAAAGCAATGGGTAGTATAAAAGGTGAATTGCGTGGATTCCGTCGGTTTGCTAGTTTCATGTATGATCGATTCCCAGAAGTAAAGCACTTTACAGAAATTAGCAGGGATATGATAGAAGATTATCTGGTTTATATAAAAACGGATACCGGTCTTACATCAGTCAGTTACACGACAGAGCTGTCGGTTTTGGATAATCTGTTGGATGAAATAGGGCGTGAACTGGAAATAGAAAATATATGCAACCTTTTTCTGTCCAGTGATTGCAGAGCATATGATAACGCTTTACCAGAAGCGTATTCAGATGCAGAAATCAGGAGATTTAATTGCGCATTAACAAAATTAAAGCCCCAGTTAGGCAGATGTTTAATAATACATCAGATGCTCGGTACAAGAATAGAGGATACGTTGACTTTGCGAAGGGATTGCTTATCTGAGAAATCTGGACATTATTTTATAACTATTATCCAGCAGAAAACAAGGAAATACAAAAGACCAGTTAGCGATCAGCTGGCAGAATTGATTAGAAAAGCAATAGAAGTTTCAGAAAAGGAGCATCCAGATTCAGAATATATTTTTCTGCAAGATAATGGAAAATTGTATACAGATTCAATGCTGAAATATCATGTAAATATCATGATTTATGAAAATGATATCAGGGATGATAATGGAAATTATTTTGAGTTTCGTACACATCGTTTTAGACATACTTTTGGAGTAAAACTTACAGAAATGAAATTAGATGATGATAGTATTGCAAGGCTGTTGGGGCATAAGGATACAAGAACCATACCACATTATCGGCGGTTAAGAAACGAAGCATTAGCGGAGGATACAAAGGCTGTACGAGATGAAATGAATGAATTATTAGCACAATACAGGAGGGAAAAGGAAAATGCAGAAACACGATAAAATGGTAGCACTGGCAAAAGAAAAAAGTGCGGAAATGACGGAAACAGCAATAACAGCTATTGAAACAATGTATAGAAAAAATATAAAAATTTCAGTTGCTGAACTTACAAAACTAACAGGACTTTCCAGAGGTTTTTTCTATAATAATCCGAATGTGAAACAGGTCATGATGGAATTGAAGGAAAAACAACAGGGAATGATATTGCGAAATCCTAAAAGTGATGCTATTGCAAAAGCACAGGAAGCACGGATTAAGAGTTTAGAACAGAAATTATCCGATAGTGTTCCGAAAAACGAATATGAAAATCTTCAGAAAAAATATGAAGAATTACAAGTGAAATATAGTCAAATGAAAAAGGGAACACTGTTGAAGATGTACGACCAATTATAGGAAGAAAAGGAGAATATTTTATGCAGAACGAAATTTATGATGAGAAAAATGGACTTACTTATATGTTATGTGGTGATTATTATTTGCCGGAATTGGCACTTACAGATATCGAACCAACTTATGGGAAATATGGGATGCTTCGTAAAAACTATTTACAGGAACACAGAAAGGCAAAATATCAAATATTGTTGTTACAAGGAAAACTTGTTGAGCATTTGAATCAGATTGATGCAGAAGCAAAGGATAGGGAAGAACAATTAGTAAAACAGATGATGGAGAAACAAGGAATTACAGAGAAATTAAAAAGGCAGGACAACATGGAATGGACAAGGAGGATGAATACCATTTGTCATGATGCAGAAGAGATAATTTTGACGGAAATGATATACACGAAAGGATAATGAACTGCATTGGATAGCAAGAATTTTGTAGCCCGGATAGCAAAAAAGTGGAAGTCCGGATAGCAAAAAAATGGAAGTCCGGATGGCAAGATTCTTGCTTTCCGGAAAGATAAAAAAGTGAGGGATTAAAAATGTTGGTTAAGTACATCATAAAAGTGTTTTTATATTTAATTCTTGCAGTAATGACATTGATTCGCTCGTTATTAAAAATTCCGATGATGTTGGGAAATATTTTGCTTTACTTTTTATCAATTATATTTATTCTGACAGGTGTTTTGAGTTATGGATTTGCATTGGAATCTGCAAAAGAATGTGGTCGAATGATAATAATTGGGATGGCATTTGGTGCAATACCAGACTTTGTCCCATTTTTGGGAAAAAGTTTAGAGACATTGGTTGCCAAACTGTTGAGTATGACAAATGAATGAGAAAGTCGATATGAAAGAGGGCTGTGAAAGGCTCTCTTTTCTTTTTGCAACTGTGGAATGGCAAGATAATAACGTTATATGCAGTGTATATTAAGTACAGATATTGTATTTCTGCATGATGGGAACATAGGGAGTCCATATAAAGGCACTTAATACCGGTCATGACGGGAGTCTTAGCACCGGTCATGCCAATAGTCCTAAGGACATGCTTTCTAGGCTGGAGAGCATGGTGCTGATGGGAATGGATCTTCCTCTTGGGGCAGTTCAGAGACAGATCGCATCAGGAATCGACATTATTGTGCATCTTGGAAGACTCAGAGATAAAAGTCGTAAAGTACTGGAAGTTTCAGAAATCCTGGATTATCAGGACGGTGAGATTCTGGTGAGTCCACTGTACAGATTCGAAGAGACAGGAGAAAAGGATGGGAAAATTCAGGGAACTTGGAGAAAAATGGAAGATCTGGTTCATACACAGAAGCTACTGGCAGCAGGATATAAAGAAGTGTGAATATGTAAAAATGATCTTGAAGACTATCATTATTGTGACAGGAACGGCATGGATCTATTATCGCTCATGGGTGGCAGTTATATTGCTGATTCCGGCAGGCGTGTGGTATTACATACAGCTTTTGGACGAATGCATTAAGCGGAAAGAACAGGAATTTCTTGTACAGTTCAAAGAACTGATACAGACATTTTCCTCTTTGCTGAATACAGGATATTCCGTAGAAAATGCAGTGAAAGAGAGCTTGAAAGAGATGCAGATTTTTTACGCTGGCGATGCGGCAATTCTACGTGAGTTGGAAATCATGGTCAGACAGATCCGGGTACAGGTACCGGTGGAACAGGCAGTAGAAGAACTGTCCGAGAGAACAAAGCTTCCGGATGTGGAAAGCTTTGCCGGAGTCTTTGTCACGGCCAAGAGAAGCGGAGGAAATCTGATGTCTATTATCCGCAATACAGCGGATCAGATTGGAGACAAAATTGATGTAAAACGGGAAATTGATACAATGCTGGCGGCGAAAAAATATGAATTTCAGGTGATGTCGGTCATTCCTTTTGGAATTGTACTTTATATGACTGTCAGTTTTCCGGAATTTATGGGAAATCTTTACGGAAATATAGCAGGAAGAGGAGTGATGACAGGATGTCTGATCATATATTTGGGCGCATACGGGCTTGGGCGAAAGATCATCGAGATCGAAGTCTGAGTATCGGAATCATGTTAATGGTGTTTGCGGTGGGAGTTGTAGCTCTTATCTGGGATTACAATAGTGCCTACAGAAAAAATGTAGAGGAGATCACAAGAAAAACTTATGGCAAAGGGAAGAAGACGGAAGAACTGCGTGTAAAGGGAAAAGATCGGATATTGGGGAAAATTCCGATTGAAGTAACAGAGCAGGTCTATGGAGAACAGGAAATCAGTCAGGTATTAAAGCAAGCAGTAAAGAAAATGGATTCGTTGATTCAGGGTGAGAATGTAAGTCTGGATCATGTGGACCGGGATTTGAATCTTCTGACAGAGATTCCAGGCAAGCCGATCGATGTTACATGGAAGCTTGACCGCTATGACGTGATCAATATCTACGGAGAATTAAAGGAAGATAAGCTTGTAAGTGAAGGGACACCTGTGAAGCTGACAGCAACATTAACGTATCGGGAAGATGTAGGAAAACAGGTGCTTTACGAATGTATGGCAATGGTCTATCCACGAATGACCGGAAGTGATGGAGCGTTATTAGAAAAGGTGCGCCGGACAGTGGCAGAAAAAGATCAGGATACCAGAGAATCCGGGACATTAACATTGCCGAAACAGGTGGACGGACAGGAAATACATTTTTATACGGTAATGAACTGGAGAGGTGCAGTAATTATGGCGGCTGCAGCTGTGATTTCCGTACTGTTTTTTGCGCTGGACAAGCAGAACGAGATAAAAGAAAAACAGGCAAGACAAAAACAGATGTGTCTGGATTATCCGGAAGTCATCAGTAAGCTGACATTGCTTTTAGGGGCAGGAATGACGGTACGCAAAGCATGGAGAAAGATTGTAAATGATTACGATATGCGAATAAAGCAGCAAGGGAAGCGTGCAGTTTATGAAGAAATGAAGTATACATGCCGACAGATGGATGGTGGTGTTCCGGAAGCAGAAAGTTATGAAAAATTCGGAAGAAGATGTGGGACACAGGAATATATGAGATTTGGAGCATTGCTGTCACAAAACCTGAGAAAAGGTACAAAAGGTCTGAATGACCTGCTCCGGCTGGAAGCGATCCAGTCTTTTGAAGAGCGAAAAGCAAGAGCAAGACGGCTCGGGGAAGAAGCAGGAACAAAGCTATTGCTTCCGATGTTTCTGATGCTGGCAGAGGTGCTTGTGATTGTAGTAGTTCCGGCATTTTTTTCCGTACAAATGTAGGTATTGTAAAAATATGCCACAGAAGATATGACGGGAATAGAAAAGCGGGCGTAGAGAAGCAAGAATAGAGAAAGCGGGAGGATTAATTATGTGGAGAGTTTGGTATTTAAAACACAGAGTGAGAGAAATATTGGAAAACAAAGATGGAGTCGGAGTTGTGGAAATCATCTTAATTCTGGTCGTGCTGATTTCACTTGTCGTTATATTCAAATCCCAGCTCACAAGTCTGGTCGAAACGATTTTCGAGAAGATTACGAGCGAGAGCAGCGGTATTTAAAGGGGGAAGTCACAGTGTATTTAAGTCTGGTATTTATTTTACTTATTTCATTTGCAGGAGCAATGCTGGAAAGCGCCTCTTTACAAAATGTAAAAAATTACAGAAGAGCAGATATGACACGGGCGGTGGAAAGCATATTTGCAGAGTATCAGAAGGAACTCTGGGAAGTCTACGGGATTTTTGCGCTGGAAGGAAGTTATGAGACGGGCAGTTATAGTGAAGAATTGTTAAAGGAACGGCTGGCTTATTACGGAGCAGGCGGGATGGATCAGGAAATTACAAGAATTCAACTATTGACGGATCAGGGTGCCAGTGCATTTTACGAGCAGGTGACGGCATATATGGAAAATAAATACGGACTGGATAAGGTGAAGAAACTGGTTGGACAGACAGATACATGGAAAGCAGGAGAGGAGGCTTTACAAAATTATGAAAGGGACGGGGCAAAAACGGAACAGGAATTACAGGAGCTGTTGTCGGAGAAGGAGGAACTTCCAGAGGAAGAGAATCCCTTATCGCATGTGGCGAAATTAAAAAGCATGCCTCTTGTAGATCTGATTATGCCAAAGGGACGTGTAATGTCAAAGAAAAGTATTACGTTATCGGAAATGGTATCTCATAGAAAACGAAATCAGGGGTACGGAGATTTTTCTGATGTAGCAGGGCGAGGAAGTACAATCAGTAAATTACTGTTTGGAGAATACGTGCTGGAACATTTTCAGATGGCTTCTGATAGCGCACAATCTGGCAGTGGAAATTCTGCCAATGAAGACTTCGGCAATGGAAATCGGGGTGACATGGCAGGTGCGGGGAGTCTGGACTATGAACTGGAATATATTCTGGAAGGTCACGCCAGCGACAGAGAAAATTTGGAGACGGTTGCCAGTAAGCTTCTTATGGTCCGATTTGTGCCGGATTATGCATATATCCAGACGGATCCGGAAAAGAAAGCAGAAGCTGAGGCAGTAGCGCTGACATTGTGTACGGTGATCGGACTTCCGGAACTGGCAGAAGGTGCCTCGCAGGGGATTTTGCTTGCGTGGGCTTACGGGGAAGCAATCATGGATATCAGAACGCTGGTAAGTGGAGGAAAAGTACCACTTGTAAAGAATGCAGAGGATTGGAAACTAAGCCTTTCCGGACTGATGCAGCTTGGCAGTGCAGGAGAAAATGTGGCAACAGATAGTGGCAAAGATATGGAAAGCGGCCTTACTTACCGGGAATACCTTCGCATGCTGTTGTTCCTGAAATCTCAAGATGAAGTTGGGATGCGTACATTGGATATGATAGAACAGAATTTAAAGATACGATATGGACAGACATTTTTTCAGGCAGATGCCTGCATCAGCAGAGTAGAATTTCACAGCACATGTAATCTGCGCCGTGGGATTATGTACGATTTTCCAACATATTTTGGATACAATTAAAAAACGAAACAAGTAAATAACGGGTGGATGCAGATGTCCTTCCTCTCCCCCTACTGGGAGTTATAACATTTCTGCTAACTGAAAACATAAAAAATGAAAGGAGAAAGATTCGATGAACTCAGATAAAGATATCCCTTTATTATCCAGCATATACAAATCCAAGCATATAGGAAGGGCATCTGCATCCACCCGTAAAAAAGGAAGTATTACCGTGGAGGCTGCTATGGCAGTACCAATCTTCTTTTTTGCGACGCTGGCATTAATATTTCTGCTGGAGCTGTTATCCGTGCAGACGGCTGTACGGAGCGGACTTCAGGAAGCGGGAAAGAAGCTTGCAGTGCATGCGGTAGAAGTCCCGGCAGTGATTCCGTCAAATCTGGAACGTGATGTTGTAAATTCTATCGGGGCAGAACGGCTGGAGAGAAGCATTGTAGAGGGTGGCAGCTCAGGAATCGATTGCAATCAATCTTATCTGTCGCCGTTTACGGGAATTGGAGAAATACAGGCATCTTATCAGGTGCGGATTCCGGTTCCGGGCTTTTCTATAGCGCCGATTTCTTATAAGGAAACTATGAGGATCA
>ERZ869979.181-NODE-181-length-18601-cov-9.942723_pt1 | contig 18601 bp, 22 predicted proteins | sample MGYA00521269_ERZ869979 | MGnify/ENA primary metagenome ERZ869979 (study PRJEB32232, sample SAMN07284974) | human gut metagenome | biome: human-associated habitat; material: feces | host: Homo sapiens | place: Tanzania | collected 2014-04-05 ... | reverse complement strand
AGCTTCATGAACGCCGTTTAATAGGTACTTATAAAATTTAATTTTCACTAACCTGTGGTTTGTGGGTATTCAAAAAATATTTTCTTAATATCATTTTCAGATAAATACATTGTGAGACCTTCAATAATAATAAGGACATTTTTTCCATTATATTGGATATCTTCTATGTATGTTTCATCCATAGCCGATTTCGCAATCTGATAGATGGGGCCTGTTTCTTTTAAGAACAGTTTTCTTATATTCATCGTTTCAGGCAAATCTAGATTATACCAACGTACATATTTTCCCTTCATACGATAACATCTTGTATCAAGTCCACATGCAATATTAATAACTATCGTATCTTTATGTGAGTTGAGATATTCCTCTACCATTTTGTCTAATACAATCGTTCTTGCGATTACACCTAAACTCATAGTTCTATCTTGTTCAGCTTTAGAAAAGTCATAATCTAATTGTTTGACTATTGATACAGCCGTTTCATCTTTTATTTTAGGATTCTCTTTACTTGTTTCTTTTGCACGCGCATAGAGAGTCTGGATCATTGTCTCTGGAACACCTTTTACATCTACCTTCATTTTGAGTTTCCTTCTTTTCTTACAACACAATGAAGACGCATTCCTTTACGTATTTCAAACTTTTCTACATTTAAATCTGCTTCTTTACAACATTTATAAACAAGATCTCTTGTAGGTACCTGAACATCACCATGACCAAATAAGTTTGCGAGAGGCATTTCAAGTTTATTCATTAACCATACAAGTGTTTTATTATCACTTGTCACATCTCTAAGTATTAATCTACCATTTGGACGTAAGCATCTCTTGACACTATTGAAAAATGCCTGAGGATTTGGATAATGATGAAAGCTCATAGAACAGATAATGGCATCAAATGAGTCCACATCAAAAGGAAAATTTTCACAGTCCCCTACTACAAATACAGCATTAGGAATCTTCTTCTTTTTAGCCTCTTCAATCATAGCTGGTGTAAGATCTAGTCCTGTATAGTGTCTATCAGGATATTTTTCTGATAATAAAGAAATCATCGGTGCTGGACCACATCCTGCATCGAGTAAATCCATGAATGGTTCTGTTTCCAATTCTTCTAAGATATCTGGATAATCTTTCTTACACATTTCATAAATACCTGCATGATCACCTTCATATCTTTTAGCTGCTTCAGTAAATTCTTTGATTGATAATTGCTTATATTCTTCGTTTGTCATATTCATAATCTCCTTTTCTTAATATATAAATAAAACTCATTATGTAGTTCTTTCATTTCATCCGGTGCTTTTATTGCATGTTGATACATAAATGTATATCCGAAGTGACTTTCATAGGTCTGAGACAAAATATATGAAAGTATTGGGATAGGTACAATTCTAAATATATGCATTTTGAATGGAGATAATGTATGAAGCTTTGTATATAATGTCCTAAAATTTTCTTTAAGCTGGATAGCTGTCTTTCTCATCACGAGTTTGTCATCTCCTACAGATTCAGGATGTTCTGTTTGATAATAAGCATCTGCAAGAGGTACAACCATCCCAAGATGACATAACTGCCATATATGCATATCGTTTACCTGTTGTATTGGTATGCGAGCATGTTTAAATATTTGTGAGAGCTGCTTTGTCCTATTTGTCTTCTTTCCATCTATTTCAGAAAACGTAGTAGGCTGTATGAATCTTGGAGTAAGTGATGCGTCAAGTATATCATTTGTGATAGTACCTCCAGCACCCGGAAAAGCAGGTAGTATTCTTCCTTTTCCTATAATGTTTTCCCATTTTTCATAATTATCTAATGAGTTAACCATTGTGATGATTGTTTTACTTTTATTTGATTTTAATTCTTTAAGGGCTTGATATAATTGATTTTCTCTAACAGTTAAAAAAATAAAACCATATATATCATCATCTTGTAATTGATCAACTACCTTGATATTTACTTTCTTGATTGTATTATTTTTCTTATAGAGGAGTCCTTGATTTTTAAGTACATTAAGTCTATGCCCTCTGACATAAATAGTTGTATCATATCCTGCTTCTTCAAATAAGATAGCATATAAAGAACCAATAACCCCTGCCCCATATATAAGTATTCTCATTATATCACCTCTTTGTTAGGTTGTGCTAACCTATGGGTTTAGTATACCACTATGAAATATATATCACAATTAGTATGTTAGTTATTCCTAACAAAAAAACATGAACGTATAATGTTCATGCTTTAAGTTATTGATTAAGTTGTTTTAGTGATAGTCCTTCATCATTTTTCCATTCGATATAGCCATTGGCACTTCTACCTAACACAAAGCTCGCAGCTCCTGATGGTGTATTGAATAGGATATCTTCTAATAGAGTATGATCATAGATGATATCTTGATAATGTTCTCTTTTCTTTTTTGTATATTTAGGACAGCTATTTGTGAAATGATCAGAAAGGATACTTCCCTTCTTAACTACAAATCCGTCTGCTGTACGTATACCTATTGCTTTTGCACCATTACCAGCACAATGAAGTTCTAGTTCGTTTTGAGTATTTGTTTCTATAATAAGTGGTTCAAATACCTTATGTCCTAATGTTCCGACAAGTATTTTAGAATAATCAATAAATTCTTCTAATTCACTTTGTTTTTCTTCAGTAGGATTTCCTAGTGTTGGTTCATTTCCATTCTTGACTATATATCTATTCGCTTCTTTCGCAAGCTGATATAAACGATTTTCTAGATAACTGATTTCTGTAGGTCCAAGAATATCATTAGATGTCGTAATCGCAATTGCTTCTGTCCAATAGTCTTTTTGGTTATTACGATTATGTTCAAGTAACCTTGTAAGTATACCTTCGCCATTCTTACGAACACCTGCCTGACCAATATAAACAATACCTTTATTGGTTGCTTCATCTCTTCCAAACAAGAAATAGATGCCTGTTTGTTTCAATTCATCTCTATTCTTTCATGCATTTAATGAAGTACGAGGAATTTTAAAGGCAAGACCAGTCCAGTTCGCAAGTGTACATTTAATACGTCCATTAACGTTTCCATCCATAAGAAACAAATTAATACTCTTACCTCTTTCCATAGTCTTACCTCCTTTACTACTTATAATTCTTTAATAATTCTTTATAAAAATCAACTGCTAAATGTATTTTATCAACTGATATATTTTCATTTTCTCTATGAACTGAAGAGTATTGCTGTGAATTGATATCAATAGGCGCAAATCTAATAGTTGTATCAGTGAGTTCTGTAAATCTTCTTGCATCTGTACCAGCAGGTAAGATAAATGGTGCAGCAATCGCATAATCAAAGATTCCTTCTACATTCTTTTTAATATACTTATACCCTTTACTCTCTAATGATGCAGGTGTGTAGTATTCATTTTCTTTTACTACAACTTCTATATCATATTTTGATGCAACTTGCTTCATTGTATTAAGGTCCTGATCTAAATCAGTTCCATTGATACAACGTAAGAATGCTTCTGCAGTACATGTACCATCTTTTTCTGTAGAAATATTTCTATAAGTGCATCCTGTTCCAAGCATTTCTCCAGCTGCAGCGTTGAGCTTAGGCATTAACTTAATTAATAATCTAGAAAATAACCAAAGATTCTTAAACACAAAGTTCATTGGAAATTTCATATGTGGACCTAATGCTTCAAACATACCTTTGACTTCAGGATGAAGTTTCCTAATAAATGGTTTCTTTTGATCCATTTCAGTAATAAAGGCAGCCATTCTCATAACAGGTGTTTGATGATTACCGGCAAGTCCTGCATGTCCTTGTTTATTAGATGCAATAAGTTGTGCAGTACATCTTCCTTTTTCATGAACAGCCATCATCGCACACTTACTATTAATACCTGCCATAGGTGGATCAATCACTGCCCCACCTTCATCAATAATCCATTCAAAAGTAATATTGTTTTCTTTAAAGTAATCAAGAGCTAATATAGCCCCATCTCCACCTGTTTCTTCATTATGAGATGAGAAGAGATAGAGATTGACTGGAAACTCATATCCTTCATTAAGTAGTTCTTCTATTGCGCTAAACTCTGCAAATAAAGGTGTCTTTGTATCTACTGTTCCTCTACCCCAAAGTTTTCCATCTTCTATTACACCCCCAAAAGGTGGCTGTTTCCACTCTCCACTTGCATCTACTACATCATGATGTGACATGACCATGACATTTCTTGTTTCATCCATCCCAGTAATTTTATAAAGATAGGCATCATCTCCTAAGATAGTAAGAGATGCTTTATTTGTCATCAATGGAAATAATTCCTTGATTACATTTCTTAATTTAAGAAACTCTTCTTCTTTAAATCCGTCTTTTAATGATACTGTTTTACATTGAATCATCTGAGATAGACGTTTTGCATAATATAAGTCTCTATCTTCCAAAATAATTACTCTCCTTTTTCTTGTATGACAGAAAGAACTTCTTTCTCGTCATAACGTGATAGTACAAATATAGCGAGGATACAAAGAACACTTCCTGCAATGGCTGTTAATTTTAAACCAAATACACCGACGTTTTCTCCTTTTGCGGCACCAGTGACAATAAGTGAAGGAACTATCATGATTGCAAGAGAATTACCCATCTTGACAATAAAACTTCTTGCTGCACCAAAGATACCTTCCTGGTTAATACCAGTAGTCACTGTATCATATTGGATAATATCTGCCATCATTGCACCTGGTAAAACATTAAGTACCGCAAATGGGAATGAAACAAATAAGGCAAAGATACAGGCAAGAATGAGTCTATTACCTGGCAAGATATCTGAGAAGCAGATGACAATCTCGGCAATAGAGAAGACAATACAGCCTAATATGATAGGTAGTTTCTTACCTTTTTTCTTTGCAAACTTATTAACGAGTGGATACATGAGTAATGATCCTGCAATAGATATTGCAAGAATTAAGACTGAATATGTTTCTGCAAGTCCCATAAGGGATGTGACGTAATACATGATACATGCCTGAAAGAATGCCATACCTGTGTTTTCTAAGAGTTGTCCTAGTGTAACAATTCTAAAATGTTTATTAGAAAAGGCATGCTTGAGTGATTCCCCTAAAGAGACGTTAGGAATTGTAGAACATACATAGTCTTTCTCTTTGATAGTATAGGCTGGAATGAGTAATAGAATAATACCAATAATTGTATAGATACCAAATGTGGTTCTCCATGCAGAGAGTGTAGCCATACCTGTTCCTTTAAAGAAGCTGACAATTAGAGGACTGACATAACCAAGAGCACTTCCTGTTACAAAGAAGAACGAACTGATCGTATAAGCATTGACTCTTAAAGGTCCATCTTGTACAAGTTCAGGAATAAGCGCATTGTGAGGAATCATATAAAGTGTAAAGAAGAAATAATAGCCCCACATAAAGACGGCAATCCATATCGCATTTAAACTGTTAACATATTGTACAGGGACAAAGAAGATAAAAAGAGCACATAATCCAAATGGGATAGCCGCTTTCTTCATTAGAGGGATTCTTCTTCCCTCTTTGTTTTGACTCTTATCAGAACAAGAAGCAATAAGTGGGTCAGTGACTGCATCAATAATATGACCAATAGCTTTAATTGTACCTATGATTGTAAGTATACCTAAAACGATTCTACCTTGAGGTATGAGATTAGGTAATCCTGATTCTTTTGAAGGCTGATAAAAATATATAAGATAATTATTCAACATTGTAGTAAACAATCCTACCGCAAATTGTGGCAGGCAGAGTCTTACAATGAGTGCTGTATTGACTTTTTTCATTACTTCACCTGTTTATCACCTTTAATATATCTTAATGCACAAACATCATCACCTTTTGCGATAGCTTTTGGTAATTCAAGTCTTGCATCAAAACATTTACCAATACCATGATCACCACACATCGCAATATCACAAAGTCTTGCGATTTCTTCATCTGTACATCCTGCTTTCTGCCATGCTTTTACTAATGGACAATAGTGGAAATCAAGGAAAAGTGTATCATCTGTACTTTCCACAACATCCATTTCAAACACCCATCTTGCTGCTCTTGTAAATAATGTTTTCTTTAATCCTTTAAGACTCTTAGTACCACCCTGTTTTACTAGATCAGAACCTTGAGATAAACCACATCTTGTGATGGCTGCAGAAGCAAAATCTTCTGGATCAAGTCCTCTCTTCTTGGCTTCATCAACTAATAGATAAAGCCAGAAAGCACGGTGTTCGAGCAACTCTCTGATTTTTACTATTAACTTGTTTTTGATTTTAGCTTCATTGACAATTTTTGACATATAAAATGTCCTCCCTTCGTTTAATGTCATAATGAATTTAAGTATCAACATAATTGTATCATAGTTTATTCTAAGTTTGGCTTTATCCATCCACATTATCACAAAATCTTATTTTTGATATTAAAATATCATTACAGTAAAAGAAATGTGTTGATAAGAAACACAAAAAACACATCTACAAAGAGATGTGTTAAATGAAATCTCCTAAGAAATCTATTCCAAAATAGATTAAGAGGATATTACGGAAAATGAAATAGACTAACCAACTAACTAGAAATGAATTCAATACTCTCTTTCTAATTTTATATACTGATTTATTATATTTCTTCTCCTGTATTTTTAAGATAACTAAAATAATAATGTTGATGATGAGAATGATTACGATGGGGTTATAATACAAGGACTTGATAAGATGAAACTGCAAGAGTGCTTTTAAAGCTCTTGTCCCACCACAACCTGGACAATATATATGAAATCTTGTTTTAAAAGAACACCCTTGACTGATAATCATATCTAAGAACTTAAATATCATATTTGCCCCCTTTCTTAATTATAGATATGTTTCTTCATCATTATTGTTGTTACTATTTGTAGGATGTGTTCTAGTTTGAGTACCAGAATTTAGAATTTGCTGGATGATCAATAATACAGAATCCTTTAGACTGCTTTCCCATGTTGATACAGTTGGACTTAACTTCTTGAATAGAGAAAGCGCATTTTGTTTTTGATCATTCGCAGTTACACCTACTGGCATAAAGAGTGTATAGAACTTGATACTTAATTTCTTACCAATACGGGCAATATGTACAAGTATTGCCATGTGCTTGCATTCTTTAGACTGGATTAAAATACCTGGAATAGTCTCTTGACCACTACCTGACAATGCGACAAAATTCTTTGAAGTTGCTTTGACTACATTACCATATTCATAATTGAATTTCGCATTTAAGATATTGGCAATTTCAATATTGTCAGGAAGATTAATAGGACTACTGATCAATAAGTTCTTATCTTCATCTCTCATTGCAAGAGAGTAAGATAATTTCTTTTCCTGGAATGAAAGATTATCAAAGAAGTTATTGAAATCTGCATCGCTCCATCCAATTGAAGAAACATCAAAGCTACTAGATGTTTTTGCATTATAGATGTTAGGTGCTTTACCTCCACCATTCGCAAGTGAATGTAATCTTTCCTGTGCTTTAACTGGCATCTGTACACCATTGTCTAACATATATTGAAGAACTGTTTTTTCTGAATCATAAGCTTTCAACCACATGAGTGAAGAAGCGATACCAGTAAGCTGAACATTTTTATTTGTGTATTTAAAATGAGTTATTTTATCACGAATACTATTTTGAATGACCTTATCGCCACCCATCTGATTTTTCGCATATAATTCCGCAATGACAATATCTACATGATCAGTCTTTACAAAATAATGAAATACATTAACAGCTCTATTAAATGACTGAGCTGAGAAAGGTTTACTGATTGCATAGAACCAGATACATCTCAAGATCATATCAATATCAGTTCCCAGTAAATTCATATAGTATCCTGTAGATTTGTATTGTTCACATTGGCTAATAATAGAATCAGCCTGTGCTTTAGTAAGAGATTGTATATTATTCCAATAATAAGTATTGATAGTACCGTAGTTTGATTCATTCATCATCTTATTAAGAGAAAGCATCTCTATTTTATTTTTTAGTGTTTTAAACTTATTGAGTACATTCACATAATGATTAATATCTGTAGAGTATAAAGCTTTACCGGTGAGAGACTGCAAATCTTTATTCACCTTTTTCATACTATCCACCCAAGATGCCAATTCTTTATATCTATCTGCTGGTGAATAACCACTGTTAAAAAATAGAGCTAATTGATTTTCAAAATTTTGTTTATAATTTTGATAGCAGTTTTTGCAAGATTTGATTTTTTCTTGTCTTTCGTATTCCTGTCTTTGTTTTTCTGCTTCCCTCTTTTTTTCTTCTTTAATAGAATTCTCAATATATTCTATCCCCACACAAACAACAATAATTCCTACTACAATCAAACAACATGTTTCCATATTTCTTTACCCCTCTATTTAATAATAATGTTGTTTAAAGATGATTTCATAAGTTCAATATTATTTAATACTTCACTGTATTCATCTTTCATAGATTTCTTAATCTTTTTCCCTTTGAACCATAGTTCTGCAAATCTTCTGCACTTCTTTGATGCATTATCATATTCATGCAACAACATTTCTTTTTCTGCTTTACATAAACTGATTTCTACAATATCAGAAGAATTGAGCTTTTCATAACGCTTTATAAGATTTAATACACGATCATTGAGTGTAAATAAACATTTTTCCTGCCAGTTTCTAAATGCGACAAGAATAGATCTTTGTACAGTATTCTGAGTAAAAATAGAACGATAGAGATCTTCATCTCTTGTAATATCATAATTTATATTTGGTGCTTTCCACTGTGCTATTTGGACAGTAAAAGGCTTTTGTGTTCTTTCATGATAAATAAGTGCTTTACCTGTTGTAAAAGATGCAATCTGTTCTAACTGTAATGGTGAAGCAGAAATAGCTGTACCAATCTGTTGTCTATCATCTTGAGATGTGAGTCTGTGTACTAGCTTTAAACCAGTATTTTTAGTAACTTCACTTGTTAATGCAGTTGGTAATTGATCCGCAATAATAATCGCTTCTCTAAGTGCTCTGACTTCTGCAAGCATTTTTACGATATAAGCAGTGGCAGATACTTTTGGATTAATAGTATCTCCGCTTTCCTGCTGCGTACTCGATGCAATAATATTATGAGCTTCTTCAATAAATAAAGCATGACGTACATCTGCTTGACCACCATGAGGATTGACTCTAAGTGATTCAAGAATATAGTGACATACAAGCAATACGAAGAAGTTCTTAGCTTGTTCTCCTAATACTTCTAGTTCTACAATTGCAGATGATGTGAGCCACTCTTCAGGTGATAAAGTAGATAAAGGTGCATTGAATAATTCTCCTGCATCCCTTTCCATTAATCCTCCTAAACGTACCTGAAGGAACGCTCTTACATTACCTTTTAATTCTGCACTATAGCTAGATTTTTTGATCTCTTCTTCAAGAATATCATAGACATCCTGTAATGTAGGATATGGTAATTGAGTACTAGCAGTATTGATATCTTCTATATCCCATCCTAGCTTTGTATAAGCACGTTCTATAGAACTGCTTAAAAATTTATATGTAGGACCTTCTAATACGAATGTCCCTTCAAATACTTCTAGTAATGCATTGATATGTTCAGATAGTCTTACACCTTTAGGAAACTCCATTGGATTCATCTGTAATGGAAAATGACTCTGAAGATGTGGTGAGAATAAATACACATCTTTCATCATCTCATGACCAAGTAATGCACGGTATTCTTTTTTAGCTGGTTCTAATACTAAGAAAGGAATACCCTTCATCTTTAATTGTGTCACTAAATGAAGCATCGTATTTGTTTTACCAGAACCAGGCATACCTGTAAAGAAAGCATGTCTAGGTAAATCCTTTAAGGCAAAATTAACTGGATATTGATTCATATCCTGACCTAGATAAAGACCATCTGGTACCTGTTTTGGTGCTGTTTCTTTTGGTATTTCAATAGTTTCTCCATCAAATAAGACAGGTAATCTAAAGAATGGTACTACTTCATTTAAAGTAAAGGTTGTTGGCCAGGTTAAAGTAGTTTGCTTAGACATAAGAGTATAATCTTCTGCAGTTCCTCCCATTCTTGATAGTATACTAAAGTAACCATTAGAATCTGGTTTAATTGGTGCAATAGAGAAATCACCTTCATTTAAAGCTTCTGCACCTGCTGCATTAAGTAATACCTTAGCTTTAAATAGAGTATCTGTAAAAGCATGAATATTAACTCTAAAATGAGGTGTTGTTTCAATACATGTTAACCAATTTTCATACTCACTACATACATCTCTCGCATCATTATCAGTTCTGATACTTTGAGTATTATTCATAAGCTTAATATCATTTTCACCACGTAATGATTTTAAGATTGGATTAAATATATTTTTTGTCTCTTGTGAGATAGAAGCAGGATAAATATCTATTCTAAATGCACATGCACTTGATGGTGAATAGGACTCACTGACTGTTTTCATGATTCTAAATAAGTCATAGAGTCTACATTGGTCATTCACTTCCCAATGTGGTACATAATATACAGATGTTTGTTTACCTGTAAGAGGATTATTAATATCCGCAACGGCTTCTTTTTTAAATAAAGTAGCACCTGATTTAAATAAAACATTATGTGGATTCTTTACGTACTTAAATGTATAAAAATCACTGAGTGGTGAATTATGTAATAATGGCTCAGTCATTTTTAGCTCGTTTAGACTTCCTTGAAGCATTAAATAGAGTTTCAATCTCTCTCCAACAGGTGATTGAGGAATAAACATATACAATAAATGAAAACTGATACCTCCTGCCATACCTATTCCATGCCATTGTCTTAAGAAGCTTTCATGACGTTTAAGTACCCCTTCTATACCTGTATCCGCAAGTGTTTGATACTTATTCAGACTTAAGTCTGGTATAGTATTTACTTCAAAACATATTACTCCCATATTATCTATTTCCCTTCTTTTATAATTTAACTGCCCTTCTTAATACGATTCATACGTATATTTCTTTGTTGCATCTCTGCCTTTTCCATCTGTAGTCTTAACTTTTCTACAGCTTCGTTTTTAGCGTCTTCAAATTCCCTTTTTTTCTTTTCTGCTTCATCAGCCGCTGCCTTTGCATCAACAGAAGCTGCTTCCATTGTGATATCTTTTAAAGAATCCTGCTGTTCATTTAGTTCATTGATACTTGCATTCATCTGTTGAATACTACTATCAATTGTTTTCTTTGTATTCATCATTTCTTCGAAGATATCACGATCATATTGTTCCTCTAATGCATGCAAGGCATTTGATAATTCTTGAAGCATGCTTTCTTTATCTTCATCACTAACACTAGATGCTTCAACACGTGCCATAGCATCTTCTAATTTAGCCTTGTCTAATTCAAACTTCTTACCAAAATCTAGCTTTTTCTCACCTAGATCAAAGCCTTCATCAAGTTCTTTTTTTAAATTGTTTAAGCTTCCCCCTAATTTCTTATCACTTCCATGTTTCATTTTTTTATTCCTCCTTCTATGTATTTCATCCATTGAAATAATTGCGTCTTTTTCTTCCATTGGATGATCTTTTAAATATTGTTGTCTATTTGTTATGTGTTTATAAGCATTTTGAGAAATACTCACAGCACCTGTATGAGATAAATTACCATGTATGACAGATGGCACTAAGAAATAACCATTTAACTGTTCATCCCAGCTAAAATGATTCTCTTTACGCCAATTACTTAAATCTTCTTTGCTATATCCTTCTTTTAAACCCAGAATAGAGATTTGTTTCTTTGATGCTATTTCATCAGCCAAATCAAAATTAATAGAACGCTGATCTTGACTCAATACGTTTTGATAATCTTTAGTTTTATCAAGCATGGTATATTCAGCATTATCTGATATATTTACAATCTCATCTGTACTAATGCTTGCGACACTAAGATGACTAAAATCAGCAGTCCCATTAATAAAAGGTATTTCATCTAATGTAAGATGGTATTTTTCATTAAGCTCAGTTTTGATTTCAGATATAGTGAGTTGTTTATCATTGAAATTCTTTGGAATAAAATCATCATCAAAAATAAAAGAAGATTCTTTCCACTCTCCTCTTACTAATCCATCAGATGTTTGTGTATGAGGTAAGTTAAGTTTTCTATCCTGTGAACCAGCATGAATAAAGTCTCTTTCAAGTATTTGTGGTTCTTCTATTTCTAATTGGTTTATTAACTCTTCCATATGTTTCCATTCACTCATACAATCACCACCATTCACTTAAAGTCTAATTAAAAAGGCAATAAGTGCTTATTGTCTTTCCTTAATTAAAATTGTACAACTTAAGTAAAGCGCTTTCAAGCGTATAAAAGAAAAAGACAGGAATTAACCTGCCTTATACATGAGAACCTAGATTGTAAGCTTCTTTAAGTTTATCATTAGTAGATATCTCTCCACCATCAGTCACACCACCACATAGGACTGTGCCTTTAATAGCTGTCTTTTCAAAACAATCAATCCAGCCATTTAAGCCATTAATTGCTTTCTCAAAGACTTCATCTCCTTCTTCTGCAGCTGTCGCAAGAAGATAGATGTCTCTAAACTTATAATCTTTGGAGTACATTGGATTGAGACGATCAATCAAAGTTTTCATCTTGCCACTCATTTCATAATAATAGATGGGTGTAGCCCATACAATAACATCAGCATTAAGCACACTATCCATAATACCTGCAACATCATCTTTCATAACACAATTTCCTGTTTTTTGACAAGCAAGACATCCAATACAGAAACGAATCTCTTTATTCTTAAGTGAGATATATTCTACCTCATTTCCTGCATCTTTTGCTCCTTCTACAAAACTTTTCGCGAGTAATTCTGAATTACTTCTACTTCTTAAACTTGTAGATAATACAACAACTTTTTTTCTCATACTTTTCATATCCTTTCCTATAAGTATATCATAAAGGCTGAAGTTAACTTTAGGTCAAGAGAATTATTATTTCTTTTGAAGTGTTTTACCTAATAATTCTCCTATGAGTGCAATCATAAAATAGGCAATAATATAAACCCAGGCTGACATATTATAGTAGATGAATAATGTAGGAATGAACAATATTGCGATGATAAGAGGATAGAAGAAATCAATTGTATTTCTTAATCCATAAATAATAGAAGTGATCAGTGTTATAAGAGGAATGACAATGAGTAGAATAAACATGCCACTTCCTGTATCTTTAATAAGTATTGGAATAAGATAGAAAGTAATGAAAATGATGAGATAATAGATCCAGTTCTTTTTGATTTTATCCATAAGTACATCTCCTTTTAATAAATAGAACATCTGTATTATACAAATTAACGTGATTTCTTCTTGCAATAGAAGGCACCAATGATACATAAGACTATTCCAATCACAAAAGGAATAGCATACAAGTAAGCAATACCTGCTGGTGCACTATTTCCTTCTACTTTAATTTTCCATTCCATATTACAATAGTTATAAGCAACAACTGCACACATGATATGAGATAAGATAAGTGGTAAAATTAAGAATAGGCGATATAGTATCTTCATATGAATTCCTCCTTTATTTCATTATATAGTAAAAGCGATAAGATTACCCTATCGCCCTAATTATTTCTATTTTTTTCTATATATACGAATCATGAGAGGTGCTTCCACTAATAACATCGCGAACCATCCTAATAAATAAGAATAAGGTAATGCTTCTATTCCAAAGTCCCATAATAGAATCATTGGTAAGGCCGCAATGACTCTTACTCCCATATTTGTAAAACTTGAAAGTAATGTAACTTTTAAGTCCCCTATTCCTCTAAAGAAGCCTTGTATCGCATTAGTAAATGCAGGTAGAATATACATCACTGCAATAAGATGAAGATATATAACACCATGACCTATAACTTCTTTATCTTTTACAAATAAAGACATGAGTTGTCTTGCGAATAATAGACATATCAACATCACTATCAAAGCATAGGCTATTTCAAGTATAAGACCATAACGGAATCCTTCCTTCATACGATCATCTTTACCTGCTCCTTTATTTTGAGCCATTAAAGCAGTCATCGCATGGGCTATATTTTGTTCTGGTGATATCGCAAAGTCATCTATTCTATTGACAACCGCAAAAGCAGCTGCGACAGATACACCCATCGTGTTAACTAATGCTTGTATCGCAATCTTACCCATTTGTACTGTCGCTTGCTGCATGGCAGATGCCCAGCCATAAGCCACTGTTTTCTTTAAGTATCTTGAATCAAAGATTAACCATTTCTTTCCAAGCCTTAATATAGGGACTTTCTTTTGGATATAGATTACACAAAATAAACAACATAATGCTTCACTAAGTACTGTAGAAATCCCACATCCATTACTTCCTGCCTTTAATACAATTACAAAAAATAAATCCCCAAAGATATTTAATACAGCACTAATAATTAAGAAATAAAGTGGTGAAGCACTATCTCCTAGTGCTCTTAGTGTACTAGAGAAGAAATTATATAAAAATGTAAACATGAGACCTAGGAATATAATACGCATATATTCCGTTGTCATAGTAAATATGGATGCATCAACCTGCAACAACATTAATATTGGTTTTGCGAATAATAAACATATAATAGTAAGTACAAAAGAGAATACAACACCTGAGATCATAGTTGTACTGATTTGTCTTTCTAATGCCTTATAATTCTTAGCCCCATATTGAATCCCCATAAGAATACTAGCACCCATACATAGTCCATTTAAGAATAATATCATAAGTGTGCTAATTGGATTACAGATTCCTACTGCAGCAAGTGCTTCTTTCCCTACAAACTGCCCTACAATAATACTGTCTACTGCATTATAGGTCATCTGAAATAGGTTACCTAAAACGAGTGGAACTGTGAACGTAATTAAAATAGGCATGACTTTGCCCTGAGTTAAGTCTTTTGTCATATCATTAAATCCCCCATTAATGAACATTAATAATATTACTCTTTATTTGAACTATTTCAAGAAATATGAAAACGTAAAAAAGGAGACTCAATTGAGTCTCGCGCTAGGTAATATATTCATTATTCTAATGTAAGAAGTAATGCCATCTTAAAGCGTTTAGATGCTTTTACTGCATGCATACCACCCTTCGCAAAACAGAAGTTTTCTCCTGCTTTAATGACATGGTCTTTACCTTCATAACTAATAACACCTTCACCATCTAATGCAAAGATGATAGCTTCTCCTGGTGCAGCATGTTCAGAAAGTCCTGTACCTTCATCAAATGCCATGACTACAAATTTCATCTTATCATTATGTACTATATCCATATTGATAATTTTACCTTCTGCATAAGGTAATAGTTCAGCTAGTTTGAATACTTCTCCCGGTTTAATCATTTCATTCATAGTATCTGTCCTCCTTATTGATGTTTCTGTATATATGACACTATTTTTAGTTCTTATACCTATTGGTGTATCAGTGAATGTGATCATACTTTCATTTTCTTTGACTACTTTAGTATAGCAATTATTTCCATAGACTTCCATCTCACCTTTCAAGACATAGATCATCTTATAATAAGGATATATCTCAGCACTTATATCTGTATTTCTAGCAAGTGAGAAATAAGTCAATGTATCATTTACAGCTTTAGAAGTTGTACAGCCAGGTATTGGCTCGTTATCTTTTGTGATAGAGTATACTTCGCCTATCTTTTCATTCATATGTAACTCCTTTCTTAATTGGATGTCTAATGACTGTTTTCCATTTTTCTGGTGCAACTCTTCTTGCATCAGATAGATATATTTCATGATGTAGTCTATCTTTTGAAAGATCATTGATATATCCATTTTCTTCTATATATTTGTCCATAAGTGCAACAGAAGCAGGTTCATCATCAAATGAACCAATATGCATCATCTGTACACATAATCCCTCATCTATAGTCATAAATTCAGCACAAGAACAATCAATCTTTTTCTTAATAGATGCAGTTTCTACTGCCCATTCAAAATCTTTTTTAGTGATAAAATCTGGTAAACGAATCACAGAAATCCAATTAAATGTAGATTTATCATTATAGTCTATACCCTCTTTGTTATCCTGCCACCAGAAACCTTCTAGTGGAGGTACAACATATTCAAAGAATCCTTCTATCTTATAATCTGTTTTATAGCTCATCTTAAGTGTATAAGCGACAGCATATAATACACCTATTGCCTTCTGATAATTCCCACCTTCCTCGTTTGGATCACCTTTTCCTCTTACTGCAATATAGTTCGCACAAGGAACAGTGACTATCACTGGTTTACTTTTAGGCATATAGAATTCTTTGTATTCTTTCTTAAAGTCAAAAGCCATATTTAACCTCCTATAATTAATTAGTATAAAAATCTAACACATCTTTATAAATGATTTCTTTATCAATTTCATTTAGCAGTTCATGTCTTTTATCTTTGTACAGTTTACTCTTGATATTTTCATAACCTACTTCTTTTAAAAACTCTTCTAATTCATTAAATTTCTGTTTTCCTTGAATAACTGGATCATCCTCACCTGCAATTAAGAATATAGGTAAAGAACTGTTTTGTGGATTCCAATCTTCTTTGATAAAAGCTGATTTTAATAGTCGGAACAGATTCATAAAGCCACTAGTCGTAAAAGTAAAACCACATAGAGAATCTGTATTATATGAAGATACAGTCTGCAAATTAGAACAAATCCATTCATTTTCTTTTTCATAGCCTTTATTATAGTATCCTACTGATAATTTATTTAAAATTTTATTAGGCTTATAGTCATCATAAAACAACCCGGTTATCTTTCCTGCAAATAATGCAACATCCACAAGTTTATTTTCTGTAGGAGGACCACATAATACAATCTTTTCAATATGAGTATCATATTTCTTTAAATAGTTTCTAGAAACCAGTGTCCCCATACTATGACTAAATATAGAAATTCTTAATGTAGGATATTTGTTTTCTAAATATTCTGTAACGAGATAAGCATCATCTACAACATATGTTATATCGTTTGTATAGAAATATCCTAAATGTGATGTGTCTTTTACACTTGCACCATGTCCTCTATGATCATGAATAGCACAAATATAGCCTTGTTTGGCTAAATAGTTCATAAAGTCATAATAGCGTTCTTTATGTTCCGACATTCCATGTATTAGTTGAATAATACCGATTGGTTCTCCGTTTGGTTCAATAATAGCAAGTTCTAGGGGTAATTGATCTCTTTTTGATAAGAGTGTTTCAATAATCATATGTATTTACCTCGTTTCAATTATTTTTTTTCTGTAAATCAATATTAAACGATTATTATGAACTTTAGATGATGTATCTAAATATGAAGAGTCATTCTTATTATTCCTAAAATAAGCAGATGTACAGGATAGAAAAGATAATTAAATAACTTATTCTGTCTTCCTCTTTCACCGTTATAAGTGAGATTTAAACCAAATCCAAGTAATGCCCAAGGTTCCTTAAACATTGAAGCATAACAGAATGGTATAGAATAGATATACTTATCATGAAAGAGATACATGAAATATCCAATAAGTACGGCATGATGTTCATAATCTAATCCTAGATTCATTGCGACAAAGCACATAACAGCAACAATTAGAATTGATACAGAATACCATAATACTTTATTCAGCTTCTCTTTTAATACATCTATCACCCATATAATGACAAGTACAAATGACAGTGTAAACATGATATTGTTCCAGTTGGGTTCAAACAATACTGCTGATGTACACATATCAAATGGAACTTCAGAGATAATACCAAATAATAAAAGAGTTCCTAAATATTTCCATTTGTTTCTTGTATGGAAGTACCCTTCTATTAATAAAAAGATAAATATTGGAAAAGCAATTCTTCCTATAATATCAAATAGATCACTTATTCTATTAAAAATTCCACCATCTAAATTAGGATAGATAATAGCTTTATTGAGATGATCAACTAACATTGAGGCAAATGCGATATATTTTAACTGCGCACCTGAGAATATCTTGATTCTCTCTTTTATATTATTCATAAGTCTCATCCTTTCTTTTTCATTATAACTTAAAAAGGCTGATTCACAAAGGAATCAGCACCTGTATGCTAGTATTTTACTCTTTCTCTTATACAAGGACTAAAGTCTATCCCACTCTTACGATCAGTGAATGTATTACAGTTAATATTCAAATCTAATGTTTCATTATTGTTGAGAATCATCCACCAATCTTCATTTCAATACCTTTAGTCTTTAGATAGTTGATTGCATCCGCTTTCGCACGTTTTCCTATCGCAAGCTTCATTTTTGTATCAAAGACATGAATAAGTGATGAATCCTTTTTCTCACTAAATACTGTTATAGATTTGTGGCGAAAAACCCACACGCTTGCGTGTGGGATGAAAGCCACATTTCACTTAATATATATTCAGAAAATAATATATAATCTATGTATATTAAAGTATAGAAAGTAAACAGATCATTAGTGAAAGTAATTATGATATGAACACACATACAACAAAACAACCATCACTGTAATCAGAAAAATCCTAATAATGCTGCACATATAGCGAACAATAATAACCATGCAGAACAGTGCAATCCTAATAATT
>ERZ869979.180-NODE-180-length-18618-cov-9.848066_pt1 | contig 18618 bp, 18 predicted proteins | sample MGYA00521269_ERZ869979 | MGnify/ENA primary metagenome ERZ869979 (study PRJEB32232, sample SAMN07284974) | human gut metagenome | biome: human-associated habitat; material: feces | host: Homo sapiens | place: Tanzania | collected 2014-04-05 ... | reverse complement strand
ATAATTACTATCATTCGTAAAATGAAAGCGCTATAATAGTAGTGGTTAAAAATGTATTGTAAGGAGATTAATAATATGAAACTATTAGAACCAATTAAAGTAGGTCCAATCACATTGAAAAACCGTATTATGTTCCCACCAATGACAACTGGTTATGAAGAACGTGACGGTTCAATTTCTAAACAGAGCTTCAACTTCTATAAACGTATTGCGGAAGGTGGCGTATCTTATATCGTACTTGGAGACGTAGCACCAGTAAATACTGTTTCTCCAACACCAAAACTATTCAAGGATGAACAGATTCCAGCTTATAAAGAATTAGCTGACGCATTACATGAATTTGATTGTAAATTAGGTATTCAGATTTTCCATCCTGAATATGATGTTCAGGCTTTAGCTGAAATGTTTAAGAAGGGTGATATGCAGGCAGCTCGTGCTAAATTACATCATGATATGCTTCATTTCACTGATGAAGTATCTCCAGAAGCATTAAATACAATTCTTAAACAGATGGGTGAATGCGTAAGACGTGCTTATGAAGCAGGTGTAGACGTAGTAGAAGTTCATGGAGACCGACTAGTGGGTGCTTTATGTTCTACAGTATTAAATCATCGTACTGATGAATATGGAGGAAGCTTTGAAAATAGAACACGTTTTGCATTACAGGTAGTAGAAAGCATTAAAGAACATGCACCTCATATCTGTATAGACTATAAACTTCCAATCATCACTGATAACCCATTAAGAGGTAAAGGTGGATTAAAGATTGATGAAGCAGTAGAATTTGCGAAGAAACTTGAAGAAGCTGGTGTTAATATGATCCATGTTGGACAGGCTAACCATACAGGTAATTTAAATGATACTATTCCAACCATGGGTACTCAGCCATATTGTTTCATGCAGTCATATACTAAGAGAATTAAAGATGTTGTAAGTATTCCAGTATCTGCAGTAGGACGTATCGTAACTCCTCAAAACGGTGAAGCATTAATCGAAAATGGTGTATGTGATATCGTTGGTTATGGACGTTCATTATTAGCTGATCCTGATTTCGTTAAGAAGATTGAAGATGGACAGCCTTGTAGAATCCGTTTATGTATGATGTGTAATAAAGGATGTACAGACTCTATCCAGAACAGAAAGTTCTTAAGCTGTGTTCTTAATGCAGAAAACGGTTATGAATATGAAAGAACAATTACACCTGCTGATACTAAGAAGAAGGTTGTCATTGTAGGTGCAGGACCTGCAGGTCTAGAAGCTGCTAGAGTTGCAAAAGTTAAAGGTCATGACGTTATTGTATATGATAAGGATACTAGAATAGGTGGACAGTTAAATATTGCTTCTGTACCACCTAGAAAAGAAGAAATGAATCGTGCTATTCATTATCTCGCAAATGAAGTCAAAGTATTAGGTGTTGATTTACGTTTGGGTAAAGCAGTAACAAGCGAAGATATCTTAGCAGATCAGCCTGATGAAGTAATCGTTGCAACTGGTGCATCTAACTTCATCTTAAATATCCCTGGTAAGGATATGCCTCATGTACAGGATGCATGGAAAGTACTTGCAAATGAACAGTTCCCAGCTGGTAGAATCGTTGTCATCGGTGGTGGACTTGTAGGTGCTGAAACAGCTGAATATCTTGCGCTTAGAGGTAATGATGTCAGCATCGTTGAAATGATGGATACTATTGCGAAAGAAGAATCAACTACAATTCGTCCAGAAATGATGGCTGATTTCGAAAAGCATGGTGTTAAACAGTTCACTAATACTAAGGTAACAGAAATTACTGCAACTACAGTAGAAGCAGAAACTGCAGAAGGTAAAGTTTCTCTTCCATGTGATTATGTAGTATTTGCGGTAGGTGCACGTTCTAATGCATTTGACACTACTGCATTAGAAGAAGAGAACATTCATGTTCAGGTTGTTGGTGATGCAAATAAGGTTGCAGACATCAATTCAGCTATTGAATCTGGTTATCTTGCAGCAAATGCATTATAAGATCTTTAGACAGGCTATGCCTGTCTTTTTTTATGTTATAATACAATTCTCAAGGAGGTGAGAGGATGGCCCATGTTCCAACATATCTAGCAATAGATATCAAATCATTTTATGCATCAGTAGAATGTCTAGAAAGAGGACTTGATCCATTAGATACAAATTTAGTTGTTGCAGATGCTTCACGTACAGAAAAAACAATATGCCTTGCAGTATCACCAAGTTTGAAATCTTATGGATTACCTGGTCGTGCAAGACTCTTTGAAGTCGTTTCTAAACTCAAAGTTCTCAATCATCAAAGAGAACCATTAGAAGGCAGTTCGTTTCTTGCATCAAATCTTAATAAGAATAAACATAAAGCCATAGACTATATTATCGCAAAGCCTCGTATGTCCCTTTATCTTGATTACTCAACACGTATTTATTCTATATATCTTAAATATTTCTCTCCTGATGACATTCATGTTTATTCTATTGATGAAGTCTTTATCGATGCAACACATTATTTGGATACTTATGATAAAGATGCCTTTGGTCTAGTTCAAGATATTATTCATGATATTTATGAAGAAGTAGGTATTACTGTAACGGCAGGAATAGGAACCAATCTTTATCTTGCAAAGGTGGCTATGGATATAGTCGCAAAACATAAAGAACCAGATGAGAAGGGCGCACGTATTGCATATTTAAATACTTACGCCTATAGAAAACTATTATGGGCTCATACACCTTTGACTGACTTTTGGAGAATCGGCAAGGGTATTTCTAAAAAACTTAATAATATCAGTTTATATACAATGGGAGATATCGCAAGATGTTCATTAGAAGATGAAGAAAAGCTCTATAATCTATTTGGTGTCAATGCTGAATTACTCATTGATCACGCCTGGGGCTGGGAACCCTGTACAATGGCTGCTATTAAAGCCTACAAGGCACCTTCTAAAAGTATTGGAACAGGACAGGTATTATCATGCGCTTATGATCATAAGAAAACAGAAATCATTCTTAAGGAAATGATTGAATCTTTAAGTATGGATCTTTTTGAAAAGCATCTAGTCACTAATAAGCTTGTTCTTACTATTGGATATGATATAGAAAATATGAAAGACTACCATGGAGAAATCATGGAAGATCGTTATGGTAGAAAGCTTCCAAAACAGCTCCATGGCACAATTAATCTAGACACATATACATCTTCTTATAGGCTCATGTGCGATGCCTTATTACGTTTTTATCATTCACATATTAATCATGCACTTACCATTAGAAGAATTCAGCTCAATGCTACACAGGTAAGAAGTGATGATGATATTCCTGTTACTTATAAACAGCTCTCTTTATTTGATGAAGAAACACCTGAAGTAGATTTATCTAAAGAAAAGAAACTGCAGAGTGTCACACTTGATATTAAGAAAAAATACGGTAAGAATGCATTACTTAAAGGGGCTGATCTTCAAGAAGGGGCAACCACAAAAGAAAGAAATAAGATGATTGGAGGACACAAAGCATGAATTATGACGATATAATACATATGAAACATCCTACTTCACCTCATCATCCAAGAATGTCCATGAATAATAGAGCGGCTCAGTTTGCACCCTTTGCAGCTCTTAAGACACATGTAGATAGAATAAGTGAAGCAGGAAGACTTACAACTCATAAACGTATATTAGATGAAGATCAAAGGCAGGTATTAAATAGAGTGCTTAATAATCTGCTAATTCATAAAAAAGAATATCCTTTTATCACTATTGATTACTTTGTAGAAGACGAATATAAAGAGGGCGGTTCTTATATGACTATAAGAGGACAATTTAAAGACATAGATGAAATAAATAAAAAGGTTATTCTATTAGATAAAACAACAATCCCAATCGATGATATTTATCATATAAGCCACTCATTAATTTCTGAGTAACTTGTTTAACTGTTGATAACTCTTTATAATGACACAAAAAAAGGAGTGATTATATGATTCAATATACAAAAGAAAAGAAATTTACACAAAAGCAGGTTGAAGAATTATTCTTATCAGTAGGATGGGTATCAGGACAGTATCCAGAAAAACTTTATCAGGCATTAATGCATTCTTCTACGGTCTTTACAGCTTGGGATGATCATGAACTTGTTGGTTTGTTAAGAGTACTAGATGATGGTGGAATGATGGCTTACGTTCATTATGTATTAGTTAATCCAGAATATCAGGGACAGGGTATTGCAGGACATTTAGTAAACTTGATGAAAGAAAAATATGCTGATTACTTTTATATTGAAGTTATGCCAGAAGAAAGCAAGAATGCTTCTTTTTATGAAAAATTCGGTTTTAAAGTAATGAGTGATGGTGTTCCTATGCAGATTGTCAATAAATAGGCTTAGAGATTTCTAAGTCTTTTTATTTGCCTAGCACTCAAGTGTTGACAATGCTAATAAAGGTGTGTATACTATCTTTAGCATTTAAATTACGAGAGTGCTAAAGGAGCGTAAAAATATGTCAGATAAGAAAGAATTTAAAGCAGAGTCAAAAAGACTACTCGATTTAATGATTAATTCTATTTATACTCATAAGGAAATCTTCTTAAGAGAATTGATTTCAAATGCAAGTGATGCAAGTGATAAGCTTTACTATAAAGCATTACAGGAAAATATTTCTGGTTTCTCAAGAGAAGATATGGCAATCAACTTAATTGTTGATAAGGAAAACAGAACCCTTACAATTGCAGATGAAGGGATTGGTATGAATAAGGAAGAACTAGAAGAACATCTAGGTACTATCGCAAATTCTGGTTCTTTTGAATTCAAGAATGCTTTAGAAAAAGGTGTCAGTGATGTAGATATCATTGGTCAGTTTGGTGTAGGTTTCTATAGTGCCTTCATGGTTGCTGATGAAGTAGATGTTTATTCTAAGAAATATGGAGAAGACAAAGGCTACTTATGGAAGAGTGATACAAGTGATGGTTATACTGTTGATGAAGCAGAAAAAGCAACACATGGTACAACTATTGTACTTCATTTAAAGAAGGATACTGAGGAAGAAGATTACAGTAAATATCTTGATCAGTATGAAATCGAAAGACTTGTTAAGAAATATTCAGACTATGTTCATTACCCAATTAAGATGGATGTTACTACTTCTAGAAAGAAAGAAGACAGTGATGAATATGAAGATGTTGTAGAAAACAAGACTTTAAACTCACAGGTTCCTCTATGGAAACGTCAGAAGAAGGATATTACTAAAGAAGAATATGATGAATTCTATAAAGCTAAATTCAATGATTTTGAAGCCCCTCAAAGAGTTATGCATAATATTGTAGAAGGTGCTGTCTCTTATACTTCATTATTATTTATTCCTTCAAAAACTCCTATGAATTATTATTCACAGGACTATAAGAAAGGCTTACAGCTTTATTCACGTGGTGTCTTCATCATGGATCATGCAGAAGATTTAGTACCTGAACATTTCAGATTTGTGAAAGGTTTAGTTGATTCACAGGATTTAAACTTAAACATCTCTCGTGAAATGCTTCAGCATGATAGAAAGATGAAAGTTATGGCTAATAAGATTGAAAAACGTATTCAGACTGAACTTGAAAATATGTTGAAGGATGAACGTGATGAATATGTTACATTCTTTAAAAACTTTGGTATGCAGTTGAAGTTTGGTATCTACAATAGCTATGGGATGTTAAAGGATAAACTTCAGGATCTTCTTATATTCTATTCTTCTGATAAGAAAGAACTTATTACATTAAAAGAATATGTAGAAGCTATGCCTGAAGATCAGAAGGAAATCTATTATGCTTCTGGTGAAACAGTAGAAAAATGTGATTTATTACCACAGGTAGAAGCTGTTAAGTCTAAAGGTTATGATGTCTTATATATGACTGATAATGTCGATGAATTCTGCTTACAGATGATGAGAGACTATGATTCTAAGACATTCAAGAATGTCACTCAGGGTGATTTAGACTTAGAAACAGAAGATGAAAAGAAAGAACTTGAACAGAAGACTGAAGACAATAAGCCTTTAATTGAAATCGTTAAGAAAGCTTTAGGCGATAAGGTACAGGATGTTAAGTTATCTCATCGTTTAAAATCTCATCCAGTATGTCTAGCAAGTGGTGATGGTGTTTCATTTGAAATGGAAAAGGTATTGAACCAGATGCCAGATGCACAGGGTATTAAAGCAGGTAGAATTCTTGAAATCAACCCAGATCATGATTTATTTAAATCATTACAGTCTGTTTATGAAAAAGAACCTGTAAAGATTGATGAATATGCATCAATTCTATTTGATCAGGCATTACTTATTGCGGGATTCTCTATTGATGATCCTGTAGAATTCTCTAATAAGATCACAAAGCTTATGATTGAGGCTTCTAAATAACAATTTGATTTGATATAATGAGAGCAGAAAAGAGGGATTTTTATGAAATTATTCTTATCTGCTCTTTGTTTATGTGCGAGCGGACTGTTAATATATGTTTCTTTTAAATTGATTTATGCTTATACAATGATTGACCATTTTCATGAATCATCATTAAAATGGATTGAAGCATTAAATGAGAAGGATGAAGATATAGAAAACATCCAAGCTATCTTATCTCAATATGAAAAACCAATTAATTTCACTTATAAAGTTTTCCATAAAATACATTCTTTTGTGAAATAAATACTATAAAGTTTGCGATTAGTATAAAAATATAAAGAAAATGTTGTTTTTACATAAAAGTATGAAAAATATCATTTTTCTTGTTGACAATTAAAAACGTCTGACTATAATAAGACACATACATAAGAAAACTCAATGACAAAGAGAGTAGTTTGACTGGAAATCGCAGCGAGCTGGCGTAGGTGAGAGGTCAGCATGGAAAGTTAGATGAACCGCACTTTTGAGAGGATAATCTGAATACATAGGATTATCGGTGTTCCGCCTTAAGGATAAGAGAGGATTTAGGAATAAATCAAGAAGAGTGGTACCGCGTTAATTGACGTCTCTTGCGAAAGCAAGAGGCGTTTTTGTTTTCTTAAGATTAAAAAAAGGAAGGGCATATTTATGAAAAAATTATTAAGCGTAGTATTAGTTATGTTACTTGCTGTTGGAATGACTGGTTGTGGATCATCATCTAATGGTAAAACTGAATTATTAATTGGGGTATCTCCAGACTATCCACCATATGAATCTTACAACAATAAGAAAGAAATGGTTGGATTCGATATTGATATGACTAAGGAATTAGTTAAAATCATGAATAAGAATGGTGGTAACTATTCTTATAAGTTTAAAGCTTTAAGCTTTGATGCTATTTCATCTTCAATCACTTCTGATCAGGTTGATTTAGGTATTTCTGGTTTTACTTATCATAAAGATTGGAAAAACATTCTTTGGTCTCATGCATATAACACTTCTGAACAGATTGCTTTAGTAAAAGGTGATTCAACTTTCTCAAAAGTATCTGATCTTGAAGGTAAGAAGATTGGTGCTCAGTTAGGTGCTACTGGTGTAGATGCTGCAAAAGATATTAAAGGTGCTCAAGTTACTACTGTTAAAGATGCTAAAATCTTAGTAGAAACTTTAAAGTCTGGTGGATTAGATGCAGTTGTTCTTGATGGTGCTGTTGCTGAAAACTATGCTAAGAATGCTGGTTTAAAAATGATTGATGAACCATTAATCAAAGAAGAAAACATGATCATTACTAAAAAAGGTAATGACAAGTTAATGAAGGATGTAAACAAAGCGGTTGATGAATTTGTTAAGTCTGACAAATACAACGAATTAAAAACTAAATGGGGTTGCTAATTTATTAATCACATAAGTGCAGACATGTTCTGTCTGCACTTGATTTTTTATTATAAAGGAGTTAATGCGAATGAAAACAATTATGGATATTCTTACGCCGTCTAATATTCAATTCATGATTTTCACTGGCGCAAAGTACTCTCTATTACTTGCAATAGGAGCTTTGTTCTTTGGTGTTATTCTTGGAGTTATTGGTGCGGCTTTAAAACTTTCAAAACATTTTGTATTAAGAGCCATCGGAAACATCTATGTAGAAGTCTTCCGTGGTACACCAATGCTATTACAGATCATGTTCTTATACTTGGCAGTACCTACTGTTATTCAGTCTATTACAGGACAAAGATTCCAGGCTGATCCATATGTATGTGGTTTAATTGCTATGAGCTTAAATAGTGGTGCTTATCAGGTAGAATTAATTAGATCTGGTATTTTAGGTGTAGATAAAGGTCAGTGGGAAGCATGTGAAACAATTGGTTTAAACTATGTTCAAACTATGCGTTATGTTATCTTACCACAGGCATTTAAACGTATTATCCCACCTCTAATTAGTGAATTTATCACTTTGATTAAAGATTCTTCACTTATTTTCACAATTGGTGCAGTAGAATTACTTGCGACTGCAAGTGTTATTGGTGCCAATACATTTAATTATCTTGTACCTTTAACTGCAACAGGTGCCATATATTTAGTAATGACACTTTGTATTTCAGCCATCGCAAGATATGTAGAAAGGAGATTAGCTGTCAGTGACTAACGATATCATGATCCAGGTGGATCACATTACAAAAAAATTTGGTAAATTAAAAGCTGTAGATGATGTATCTCTTACTTTAAAAAAGGGTGAAATTGTCTGCCTTATTGGGCCTTCAGGAAGTGGTAAAAGTACAGTACTAAGATGTATTGATCACTTAGAAAAACCTGAAGAAGGAACTATTTATATTGATGGTACACCTTTAAAGGAAGGTACACCTGAATATAATAAGTTAAGAAGTAAAATGGGATTTGTATTCCAGCACTTTAACTTATTCCCTAATATGACAGTATTAGAAAACTTAACACTTGCACCACTTAAGGTCATGGGTATGACTGAAGAAGAAGCCAATGCAGTGGCTATTAAGTACTTACAGAAAGTTGGTCTTGAAGATAAGAAGGATACTTATCCTAATAAGTTATCTGGTGGTCAGAAACAGAGAGTGGCTATCGCAAGATCTCTTTGTTTAAATCCAGAAGTGATGTTATTCGACGAACCTACAAGTGCATTAGACCCAGAAATGGTTATTGAAGTACTTGAAGTTATGCAGGATCTAGCAAAACAAGGTATGACTATGATGGTTGTAACTCATGAAATGGGATTTGCGAGAACTGTTGCTGATCGTGTTATTTTCTTAGAAAACGGAAAGATTGTAGAAGAAAACGATTCAGAAACTTTCTTCTCTCATCCAGAAAGTGATAGAGCGAAAGATTTCTTATCTAAAGTAATGCATTAATTATTAAAGGAGAAAGATGAAGTGTATTTAAAGGAATTTGATGTAGAAACATGGATGACGAACCATGAACAAAATTGTCAATACAATTTAGCTGATACATGTGTATCTGATATGTCTATTCATGAATTAGAATCCCTCATTCATAAAGATCTCATGAGTGATCTTATGCATATGCGTATGGATTATGGACCAATTACAGGCTCTGATTCTTTAAAGGATGCTATTCTTTCTTTATATAAGACAGGTACAAAAGACAATATTGCAGTTGCTCATGGGGCTATTAATGCGAATGAACATGTCATGGATACTCTACTCAATAAAGGAGACCATATCATTGCATTAACACCTTCTTATGAGCAGTTCTATTCTTATCCTGCATCAATAGGATGTGAGTATGACCTTGTAGAACTTGATGAAGACAATAACTGGGAACCTGTTATAGAAGATTTTAAGAAGCTTATTAAGCCTGAAACAAAGATGTTTATCTTAAATAGTCCTAATAATCCTACAGGTACTGTTATTAAACAATCTTTAATGGAAGAATTAATAGAGCTTGCGAGAAGTCATTCTATTTATATTCTTGTCGATGAAATCTATCGTGGTATGAATAATACACTATGTGATAGTATTTCTGATATGTATGAGTTAGGTATTGCAACAGCTTCTTTATCTAAAGTCTATTCCTTTGCAGGTCTTAGACTAGGATGGGTTAAGGGACCTAAAGAACTCATTGATGAAATCAATTTTAGAAGAGATTATACAATTATCTCTACTGGTCCATGGAATGATTATTTAGCTACTGTTGTATTACAACATAAAGATCAAATACTTGAAAGAAGCAGACATATCATTCTTGAAAATAAGAGAATATTAAAAGAATGGCTTGAAAAAGAAAACTTAGTAGAATGTGTGATACCAGAAGATGGTACTGTATGTTTCTTACATTATTTATTTGATGTGCCCTCAAAAGAATTATGTGAGAAATTACAGAATGACACAGGTGTATTCTTTGTGCCAGGCATGGCATTTAATAAGGAATACCATTTACGCTTTGGTTTTACTTCAAATTCACAAATAATCAAGGAAGGTTTAGAAACATTCTCTTCCTGGATTCATTCGCATATTATAGAAGCAGATTAAACTGCTTCTTTTTTAATGTGCAAATGATTTGCATATTTGTTGACATAGAAATGAGAATCATTATAATACAATATGCAAATCATTTGCATTGGAGGTATTCTATGAAACAATATCGTACAAAATATAAAGATGTTATTATTGAATATATGAAGAATAATGAAGATCATCGTTTATGTGCTAAAGATATTTATCAGGCATTAGTTGAACAGGGATTAAATGTAAATCTAGTAACTGTTTATCGTAATTTAGATAAACTATCACAACAGGGACTCATCCAAAAACATACACTATCAGAAGAAGATAGTGTGTATTATCAATATGCCAGAGAAGAAAAGTGTAATCACCATCTTCACTTATTATGCAAGAGATGTGGTAAGATTGCCCATTTAGAATGTGATTTCATGGATATCATTCGTACACATTTATTAGAAGATCATGGCTTTGAGATTGATTGTAAAGATTCTACAATCGTAGGCTTATGTAAAGAGTGCAGGGAGGCTATCCATGCTTAAAAAGATTAGTTTGTTTATGCTTTCTTTATTATTAATGACAGGATGCACAACAGAAACAAAAAAGAAATCATTTAATATCGTTGTCACTAACTTTCCTTGTTATGATTTTGTCCATGCAATTACTAAAAATGATCCTGACATCTCTATAAAAATGCTTATTAAGCCTGGTATGGATTCTCATTCCTATGAACCATCACCGCAGGATATGGTCTCTATTAAAGAAAGTGATTTATTCTTTTATGTAGGTGGAGAATCAGATGAGTGGGTAGATAGTTTGACTGCAGATATGGACTCTAAAAGAATTGTTAAAATGTTGGATCTTGTTTCTCATCTTCAACACGAAGAACATGTTGAAGGAATGGAAGAAGAAAAGCATGAAGAGCATGATGAACATGAAGAAGAATATGATGAACATGTCTGGACGAGTCCTAAAAATGCGATGGAGATTGTTTCAGGCTTAAATAAGATAATGTGTGACTTAGATCAAAAACATGCATCAAAATTTAATGAGAATGCTGAAAAGTATATTAAACAGATTGCATCTGTTGATTCTAGTTTTAAGGGAATAGTAAAAGATGCGAAGAGAAAAGATATTGTAGTAGGAGATCGTTTCCCTTTGCTTTATTTTGCAAAAGAATATGGTCTTACATACAGCGCTGCATTTCCAGGATGTTCTGAACAGACTGAACCAAGTGCATCCACTATTTCTTATTTAATTGATAAAGTTAAGAAGGATCACAATCCTGTTATCTTTAAGATTGAATTATCCAATGGACAGATTGCTCGTACGATTTCTGAAGAAACTGGCGCAAAAGTGCTCACTATTCAAAGTATGCATAATGTGAGTGCAGAAGATTTTAATAATGGTGAAACATATGTTTCTATTATGCGTAAAAACGCAAAAGCATTAAAGGAGGCATTACAATGAAGACACTTATAAAGGCTGATCATTTGCATCTAGGTTATGATAATCAAGAAGTGATTAATGATCTCTCTTTTGATATAAACCAAGGTGATTTTATTACTGTATTAGGACAAAATGGTGCAGGTAAAAGTACTCTAATCAAGGGTTTACTTGGTCTTATAAAACCAATGAAGGGTCATATTACATATTATATGAATGAAAGAGAAATAGGCTATATGCCTCAAGAAACAAAGATTGATCGTCACTTTCCTGCATCTGTTTATGAAATTGTCTTATCAGGCGCATTAAACAGAGTAGGGTATCGTCCTTTCTTTAATTCAAAAGAAAAGAAACTTGCAGTAGAGTGCTTAAAGACACTTCATATAGAAAACCTTAAAAACAATTCTTTTGGAGAACTATCTGGAGGACAAAGACAGAAGGTCTTGCTTGCAAGAGCACTTTGTGCTACTAGAGAATGTTTAGTACTTGATGAACCTTCTAATAATTTAGACTATGATTCTAAAGAAGAATTCTATACTGTTTTAAAAGAACTTCATCAAAAAGGTTTAACGATTATCATGATTACTCATGATTTAGCGTCCCATGAAGTCATTGGCAACAAGATTCTTCATTTAGATAAAAATAACTATAGAATGGAGGAAGTCAAATAATGGGTACATTACTCCACATGTTTAACTATACATTTATTATACGTGCTTTTATTGTTGGTTTACTCATATCATTATGTGCTGCAATGTTAGGTGTAAATCTTGTCTTAAGAAAGAATGCGATGATCAGTGATGGACTGTCTCATGTCTCTTTTGGAAGCTTTGCGATTGCGACTGTACTAGGTGTTGCGCCACTTTATTTAGCTGTACCAGTGGCAGTGATTGCAGCTATTGCAATACTAAAACTCAACAACAATCATCATATTCATGGTGATGGGGCCATTGCGGTTTTATCATCTAGTTCGCTTGCGATTGGTATTATGGCTATATCACTTACAAAAGGTGTGAATACAGATATCAACAACTATTTATTTGGCAGCATCCTCTCATTAAATAATCAAGATATGATTATAAGTATTGTTTTATCTCTTATTGTACTTATTCTTTATGTTTTCTCTTATCATAAGATGTTTGCTCTTACTTTTGATGAAGATTTTGCGAAAAGTACAGGTATTAACGTAGAATTCTACAATATCATTATCGCAATACTTTGTTCACTTACAATAGTACTAGGTATGCGTATGATGGGTGCGCTTCTTATTTCCAGCTTAACAATTTTCCCATGTCTAACATCTATGTATTTCTGCAAGGATTTCAAGCATGTAGTGATTTCCTCTGCCATCCTTTCTTCTATTTGTTTTATTGTAGGATTATCTATTTCCTACCTCTATGCAGCTCCAACAGGTGCATCTATTGTAATCGTGAATTTAGTTGTATTATGCATTACACAGCTTATTCATTATGTCACTACAAAATCATAATTAAGTCTTTTCATCGTCTCATAATTCTTATATAATGTTTACTCGTGGGAGCGTAAGAATATGGATATAGATTTATCAAAACCGCTTCCTGATGAAGTTGTATTTATCCTTCAAGCAAAAGCCTATGAGTTTCAGAAGGATGGCGTAGAAAAGATAGTTGCAGCAGAAATTGAAGATTATCTCAGAAACGTAGTATGGAGAAATAAAATCTCTATCACTTTTTGTGATATGATTGATGATATTATGTCTTTACAGTTCTCTACAATTTTTGAATATCTACAAGCTAAAGTCATTAAGGAAGCAGAAACGAAGAACTTAGCAGACTTTCAAAGTCTGATCATGAAATAACTCATTATTTCTATTAAAGTGGCCTAACAGCCACTTTTTGATTAGAACACTTATTTTGACATTTACCGCTATATTGATTAAGATGAATAGGTAGTTATTTTTTAAGAGGTTAATTATGAAATATAAAACAATAGAATTAAGTCATACAAAAGAAATCATACAGAGTTATGGTGTTAATTCTTTAATGGCTAAAGTAATAGAAAGTAAAAAAATAGATCAAAAACAATTTGAAGCCTTTATGGATCCTCATCTTGTATATCATGATTTTTCTTTATTTGAAGAAGCAGATGAAACATTAGAACGTATTGAAGAAGCAATTGAAAATAAAGAAAAAATCTGTATTTATGGAGATTATGACTGTGATGGTATTCTCGCAACTGCTATTCTTGTACAGGCTTTTCATGAAAGAGGCATAGAAGTGGGATATCATATCCCTAATCGTTTTACCGATGGTTATGGACTTAATACAACAAGAGTAGAACAGATGGCTGAGAAGGGCTATTCTCTTATTATTACTGTAGATAATGGTATTAAGGCATTTGATGCTGTAGAAAAAGCAGGAGAATTAGGTATTGATGTCATTATTACTGATCATCATGCCTTTGATGGTGAAGTACCTGTGGCTTATTCAATTATCCATACAAAGATGTCTCCTAAATATCCATTTAAAGAGATATGTGGTGGCTTTATTGCTTATAAGCTTGCAGTTAGCCTGTTAAAGCATCATGATCCTTATTTATTCACTCTAGCAGCTATTACAACTATATCTGATATGATGCCATTACTAGATGAAAATAGAAGTCTAGTAAGACGTGGCTTACAGTTTATGAAACAATATAAATATCCCTCTTTAGAACTATTAAAAGGGAGTAGAGATTATGATGTCACAACAATAGGCTTCACAATAGCCCCTCGTATTAATGCGTTTGGTCGCTTACCTGAACTAGTGAATCCTGTTTATTTAGTGAAATATTTCTTGAAAGAAGCAGATCCTGCCTATCTAGAAAAGATTTCTAATTATGCATCTAAAATCAACTCTAAAAGACAATCTATGACAACTTCTTTATATAAAGAAGCGGTTACTGATACATCTTCCCCATGCTTATTTTATGGTTCAGAGAATATGCATGAAGGATTAGTAGGTCTAGTTGCAGGTAAATATGCAAGAGAATATGAACAACCCGCATTCGTCATGCATTATAATCCTAAAGAAGAAATATATAAAGGAAGTGCAAGAGGGATTGATGGATTTAATATTTATAATTTCTTTACACATCATGAAGATCTCTTTGTACAATATGGTGGTCATGCAAAAGCAGGTGGCTTTACTATTACCAAGTCTAATTATCCTTTAGTCTATGATGCTCTTATGAATGATATAAAGGGGTGTCATTTTGAAGCATGTGAATCAGTTATTCCTATTACACTTGATGATACAACAATTCATAATGTAGAATCACTCGATTTACTTGCTCCTTTTGGCGAAGAAAACAAAGCCCCATTATTTATTCTAGAAGGTGTATCATGTCATCAAGTAGACCGCTTATCTGAAGGTAAGCATTTAAAATTCCATTTAGGGGATGATCAGGTTTCTGCACTTGCTTTTAATAAAGGACAATTATATGATGAACTAGTTCATAAAGATTCTATGACTTTAGTAGGAACACTTTCTATTAATGTATTTAGAGGTAATAAATCTATTAACTTTATTGTTGAAGATATCTTATAATTTAGTTAATCTGTAAGGATTTATTTTTAAGATTTTATGTCATTCGAGATTATGTGATGATATAATAATGTATTGTATAGGAGGATTCGTTATGGATTTTAAACAGCATATTGCATCTATTCCAGGATTTCCAAAAGAAGGAATTATCTTTAGAGATGTGACACCTTTATTAGAAGACAAGGATGCATTCAAAGCTTGTATTGATGATTTAGCAGCACATGCAAAGGATTTAGGAGCTGATGTCGTTGTAGGACCTGAATCAAGAGGATTTATTTTTGGATGTCCTGTTGCTTTAGAATTAGGATGTGGCTTTGTACCAATCAGAAAACCAGGTAAATTACCTAGAGAAACAGTCAGCAAGAAGTATGATCTAGAATATGGATCAAATGAAATCTTCATGCATAAGGATAGTATTAAACCAGGTATGAAAGTATTAATCGTGGATGATTTACTTGCAACTGGTGGTACTGTAGAAGCGGCTGCTGCACTTATTGAAGAAATGGGTGGAGAAGTTGTAGGTATGGAATTCGTGATTGAATTAGAAGAATTAAAGGCTACTGAAAAATTAAGTAAATACAATATCTATTCACAAGTTAAATACTAATAGAAACTCCTTCGGGAGTTTTTTTGATTTTGTTTGTATTATTCATAAACAAATAGTAAATATCAGAATAAATGAAGTGATATTTGTATTATTCCTTTCTTAATATCTTTCTGAAAATGAGGAACTATGTTATAATTGGAGTACTATATGAGGGGGTGTTATTATGAAATATAAAGGCGCAGGGGACCCAATGAGTTACGACGACGTCCTTGCTCTTGTTAAGACATATATCACAAAAGAAGAAAGTTTAGCCCTGATTCAAAAGGCTTATGACTTTATCATGGTGAAGCATAAGGAACAGAAAAGAAAAAGTGGTGAACCTTATACTATTCATTTAATCTGGGTTGCTTATATTCTTGCAACATTACAGACCGGACCAATCACTATTGCAGCAGGATTACTTCATGATGTTATGGAAGATTGTGATGTACCTCGAGAAGAAATGGTTGAGAGGTTTGGAGAAGAAGTTACTACTCTAGTAGAAGGTGTTACTAAAATCACTAAGATGCCTTATATGGAAGAAAGTGATTTCCATGCTGAAAATCATCGTAAGATCTATATTGCAATGGCTAAGGACATTCGTGTTATCTTGATTAAATTAGCTGATAGACTACATAATATGCGTACACTTCAATACATGAGTTCTGAAAAACAACAACGTATTTCTAGAGAAACATTAGAAGTTTATGCACCAATTGCTCATCGTTTAGGTATTAATGATATTCGCGTAGAATTAGAAGATTTATGTTTATTATATCTTGATCCTAAAGCTTATAAAGAAATTGCGGAACTTCTTGATAAGAAGAAGAGTGAAAGAAAAGATTCTGTTGATGCAATGATTAAGTCGGTTGAAAAGAACTTAGAAGGAACTGGCATCAGTTATCGTATTAAGGGGCGTGCTAAACATATTTATTCTATTTATAAGAAGATGGTTTATAAGCATAAGCGTTTTGATGAAATTTATGATTTGAATGCTTTACGTATTATTGTAGAGACCAAGAATGAATGTTATGAAGTATTAGGTATTATGCATGAGAAATATCGTGCCATCCCTGGTCGTTTTAAGGATTATATCGCGATGCCTAAGCCTAATATGTATCAGTCATTGCATACATCTGTAATTGGTGAAAAAGGCTATGTATTTGAAATCCAGATCCGTACTGAAGAAATGGATGAACTCGCAGAAAGAGGGGTTGCATCTCATTGGCGTTATAAAGAAGGTAAGAAATATAATGCGAAACAGGAACAGAAGGAAATTGGTGAAAAGCTTCAGTGGATGAGTGAGTTCATTACTGTAAGTGATGAAATGAAGGATAATGAAGCTAAAGAGTTCTATAACACTTTACAGCGTGATATCTTTGAAGCTAATGTTTATGCCTTAACACCAGCAGGACGTATTGTAGAATTACCGAATGGATCTACACCTATTGACTTTGCCTATCGTGTTCATACAGAAGTTGGACATCATGCAGTCGGTGCACTTGTGAATGGGGTTATGGTTCCGTTTGATACTAAATTAAAAACAGGTGATATTGTAGAAATCAAGACGAATAAGAATTCTGGTCCAAGTGAAGGCTGGTTGAAGTTTGTAAGAACAGCTGGAGCTCGTAATAAGATTCGTCAATATATCACAAAACATGAAGAAGAAAATAAAAAACAGATTATTGAAGAAGGTAGAAAACTTCTTAGAGATGAAATTAGAGCAAGAAAGCTTGATGAGAAGACTTATATGAGTCCTGATACTTATAGAACTTATCTTGGCTCATTTGGTGCCAATACATTTGATGATATTCTTTTCGCATTAGGTAAGAAGCATGCTACTGCATCTACACTTTTAGATAAGGTGGCTCCACAAAAGAGAGGATTCTTCGATAACTTGTCACAGATCCTTCGTCACAACAACAATATTCAGGAATTAAATAAGAAACATGAAAAGAGTATTGGTGTTGCAGTGACTGGTGTAGATGGGCTAAAGATGCAGTTATCTAAATGTTGTAATCCTATTCCTGGTGATAAGATTGTAGGCTTTGTATCTAAAGGACAGGGTATCAAGATTCATCGTGCGGATTGTCCAAACGTTAAGAGTGTCGCAAAAGGACGTCTCATTGATGTTTATTGGGATTATCCTAATATTGAACAGAAACGTTTCAATGTAGATTTAGAAGTTATTGGACTTGATCGTCCTAACTTATTAAGTGATATTGTAACTTGTTTAAGTCAGGTGAAAGTGAATATTCTTAAAATTAATGCGAATATTATAGATTTAGATGCTCATATTCGTTTAACTCTTTCTGTAGAGAATGCAGAAATATTACAGAATACAATCGATAACATGAATAAAGTACAGGGTGTAGCAGAAATTCGCCGTGTCATTCATTAGTGACTTGAATTAAATATCTTTTTGATTTATAATCACTTTAGATTCAGTGAAGAAGATTAAATAATGGACATTGATAGAGAGGTCATGGCTGGTGGAAATGACTAATGAGAAGTTATGGGACACTTTGGAGAATGCTTTAAAAAAGCACGTTGGTTACGTTATAACTAAATAAAGTGCATGATTTATTCATGAACTAAGGTGGTACCGCGTATTAACGTCCTTAGATTAAGGAC
>ERZ869979.175-NODE-175-length-18802-cov-10.865955_pt1 | contig 18802 bp, 17 predicted proteins | sample MGYA00521269_ERZ869979 | MGnify/ENA primary metagenome ERZ869979 (study PRJEB32232, sample SAMN07284974) | human gut metagenome | biome: human-associated habitat; material: feces | host: Homo sapiens | place: Tanzania | collected 2014-04-05 ... | reverse complement strand
TAATTATGAGGCATTAGCACAACATTACGGTATTGCTACCAACATGATGGATATGACAAACAGTCCTTTAGTAGCTGCATTTTTTGCAACAACACGTTATGATGTCTCTACTGATACCTATTCTCCGATATTAAACTATGTATCAATGGGAATCATCTATTTCTCACCATGTGGAGATTTGTTTAATACTTCTGAGAAGAATCGTATATGGCCTATAGGTCAAGAAGCTTTGAAACGCCCTGGTGAACAACGTGCATTTGCTATGGTAATGGATAAAGATTCAAATTTTGATATGGTATCATTCAAATTTTGGCATAGCCGAGAAGCTTCTCTAAAAATATGGGCAATGACTAAAGGAGGAACCATGCTTTTTCCTTATGATCCTATGGTAGAGAAAATCTTAGCAATGAAGAAGAAACGAACCTATAGTATGCAAAGTTTGGAAAAGGTCTATGACTCAAATCCTGATTTTGCAGATTCATTGCAACATGCAAAACAAATAATGGAAAAAGAAGGATGTACTTTTGTTGATTATTTACCTTTTGCATATACTGATGCGGAAGTTGCTTATTTGAATGAAGAATATCGTCGAATGTATCCCGGAAGTTTTAGTTAAAGGTTTATAGACAAAAGAATAATATATAAACATTCTATTTTGAATAGAATGAATTTCATAGTATAAAATTAAACATTTTAATCATATATCTTATGGATAAGAAATTGATAACAGTAACATCTCCGTTACTGCCTAATTTGGATGATTTTAATGCTGAACTCCAGAAAATCTGGGACAGCAAGTGGATAACAAATAATGGTGATTACCATAAGAAGCTGGAGGCTGCTCTTGCAGAATACCTCAAGGTTCCTTATGTAAGTCTTTTCACCAATGGTACCTTGCCATTACTTACTGCATTGCAGGCGCTTCGTGTAACAGGTGAGGTTATTACTACTCCATATAGCTTCGTTGCTACTACTCACAGTATTTGGTGGAATGGTTGCAAGCCTGTCTTCGTTGACATTGATCCTGCTACTGGTAATCTCGATCCAAACAAGATAGAGGCTGCTATCACTCCTAAGACTACTGCTATTATGCCTGTGCATGTGTATGGAAAGCCTTGCGATACCAAGGCAATCCAGGATATTGCAAATAAGTATGGCTTGAAGGTTATTTATGATGCTGCTCATGCTTTTGGTGTAGAAGTAAATGGAGAGAGCATCTTGAATGCTGGTGATATGAGCACTTTGAGTTTCCATGCAACTAAGGTTTATAACACCATCGAAGGTGGTGCCATGGTTATGCATGACGAGAAAACCAAGAAGCGTATTGATTACTTGAAGAACTTCGGCTTTGCAGGAGAAACCGAGGTCGTTGGTCCTGGCATCAATAGTAAGATGGATGAGATGCGTAGTGCATATGGTTTGCTCAACCTTAAGCAGGTGGATGCTGCTATTGAGGCTCGTCATCAGGTAGCTGGCAAATATCGTGAGGCTTTGCGCAATGTTGAAGGCATTACCTTCTTCGATGATATGCCTGGTGTTCGCCATAACTATAGCTACTTCCCAATCTTCATAGATGCACAGAAGTATGGTATGACCCGTGATGAACTTTATGCAAAGATGAAATCACAGAACGTATTGGGACGTCGTTACTTCTATCCATTGATTAGTGAATTCTCTACTTATCGTGGTTTGGAGAGTGCTGATCCTACAAATTTGCCAAATGCTCATAAGATGGCAGATAGCGTAATCTGCTTGCCTATGCATCACGCATTGAGTGAAGAGGATATTCAGAGAACTTTGGATTGTATCTTAAAATAAATTAGAAACAATGACACAGAAGAAAATATTGATATTAGGCGGAGCAAATCAGCATTTGAAATATGTAGAAGCGGCTAAAAAACTTGGTCTATATACTATAGTTACAGATTATTTAGATGATTCTCCGTGCAAGAAAGTCTGCGATGAAGCTTTAATGTATAATATCACAGATATTGATAATATTGTAAAATATTGCCAGGAGAATCGTGTAGATGGTGTGGTTGCAGGTTTCTTGGATCCTTGTCAAATGCCTTATGCTCAAATTTGCCAAAAGTTAAATCTTCCATGTACTGGAACACCTGAACAATTCTTTAATTTTACGAATAAAATAGCATTTAAAAAATTATGCAGAAAGAATGGGGTTAATGTTATTCCGGATTATACCGTAAATGATGTTGATAATGATATTGTTGAATATCCTGTCTTCGTAAAGCCTGTAGATAGTCGCGGATCAAGAGGGCAAACGGTTTGCTATTCAAAGGAAGAAATGCCTGAGGCTATAAAGTTTGCTAAGAGTCAATCTTCAAATGGAGATATTCTTATAGAGAAGTATATGGGAGATTGTGATGAGGTGCAAATTACTTGCTTCTTGATTAATGGTGAGGTATATCTAGAAAGAACGGTTGATAGCAATAGAGGTAGTCAGGATTTGAATTTGCAGAAAGTTGTGAATTGTTCTATTTCACCTTCTAAATATACAGATGTCTATTTGAGTAAAACTCATGCTCACGTTTGTGATATGATAAAGGATTTAGGTATTCAAAATGGCCCAATCTTTATGCAGGGTTTTTATAAAGATGGAGAATTCTACTTCTTTGATCCAGGACTTCGATTCCCTGGTGTAGAATTTGAAAGGGTGTATAAAACTGTTTGGGGAATTGATATTGCGAAATTATTGATTCAATATGCTTTGGATGGAAAATTCCCAGATAATTCTACATTACCTCAAGATGGTGCAAAGTTGGGAGGAAAGGTTGCGGCAGTATTGTTCCCTGTTTTAAGAGCTGGTAAGATTAAAACAATAAAAGGACTCAAGCAATATATGGATGATTCAAGAGTGATATCTTGCTTAACCAGATATGAAGAAGGTGATTCTTTGGATTGGACATATGATGTAAATCAACGTTATGCAGAAGTTGATTTGTTAGGTAAGGATATTCTGGATTTATCAAATGCTATAGGTAATTTCTATAACTCAGTCTGTATTGAAGATGAATGGGGGAAAAATATGTATTTTGATAAATTTAATCCAAACCGCTTGAAAGGTTGGTATGATTCAACCCCAAAAAATAGGGATGAATTATCAGTAACGATTATTTCTGAAGAAGATTTGATTAAGGCAGGGTGCTTTAATGTTCCTGAAGCTATTGCTGTAACAGAGCAGGCATTTAAAAAAAGAATAGAAGGATCTGTTGTTTTCCCAGATAAAGTATCTGTGATTTTTGATGCAAAGTCCCAAAACAGAATTAATTGTTTACCCGCTGGTTTGACAAGAGATAATGTGTATGGAATGAAATGGGTCTCTGTTTTCCCAGGAAATCCTCATAATTATGGGGTACAGAACTTATCTGCAGTAATTGTCTTGTCGGAACTGGAACATGGTTTCCCAAAAGCATTTATGGAGGGAACTTTATGTTCTAATTTGAGAACAGCTGCTACAAGTGCTATTGCTGCAAAATATTTAGCTAAGCCAGATAGTAGAGTTATTGGATTTATCGGAGCTGGTGCTCAGGCAAAATCTCATTTGATGGCAATGTTATCAATTTTCCCATCTATAGAGATATGTAAGGTTGCATCTCGTACTATAGAAACTGAGCAAAAGTTTATATCTCAGATGAAGAGATTATATCCTTCTTTAAACTTTGTTGCTTGTGAAAATTCATATGAAAAAGCCGCAAGAAATTCTGATATTATTGTGACAGCAATATCTGGACAAGAAAAATTGTTGCAGGGTGAATGGATTTCTCCAGGAACGCTTTATTGTCATGTCGGTGGGTTAGAAGATGATTTCTCTGTTCCGTTGAAAGCTTCTAAGATTGTATGTGACGAATGGAGAGTCGTTAAGCATCGCACACAGACTATCAGTCAAATGTATCAACAGGGATTATTGAAAGACGAGGATATCTATGGTGATTTGATGGAAATTATTGTTGGAACTAAACCTGGTCGTGAGAATAATGAAGAATTCATTTATTTCAATACTGTTGGTATGTCTTATGTAGATGTTATGTTAGCAAACCATATGTATAAGAAAGTTATAGCTGAAGGTCTTGGACATAAAGCAATAATGCAGGAAAAATCAATGTTTGAGGTAGATGAAAGATTTATAGTAAAATAGAATTCAATTAAGAAATACTGGGAGTAATGGACTGTAAATAGTTTGGAGGTTCGATACCTCCTCCCAGTTCTACCTTTAAATATATTATTGAGGTTACGTATGAGTTCTAGGCATTATGAATATCTTTACTTATTTTATAATTCTAGAAAAATGCGTTATACTGTAGGCTTGGCTAAGCTAGATTTATTAAAATATGCAACAAGAATCATTAAAGAATAAAACGATTAAAGGAGTAGGGTGGAGTGCTGCTGATGCCTTTCTAGGACAGGGGGTAACTTTTGTTGTTGGTTTGGTGTTGGCTCGCCTTCTCTCACCAGATGAATATGGATTGATAGGTATTTGCCTGATTTTTACAACAGTTTTGAATGGCATTGTTGATAGCGGATTTAGTAATGCCTTAATACGCAAGAAAGAAGTAACGGATGAGGATTATAACACAATGTTTATAACCAATATGGTCATAAGTATGGTGCTGTATATAATTCTCTTTATTTGTGCACCATTAGTTTCCGACTTCTTTCATCGTGTTGAATTGACTGCATTAGTTAGAACTACTGGGTTGGTGCTATTTTTCAATGCGTTATCTATCACGCAAGTGACGATTTTAACAAAGAAAATTGATTTTAAGACCAAGACCAAAGCTTCTTTTGTTTCAGCCATAATTAGCGGCGGTATCGGAATTGTTATGGCGTACATGGGATATGGTGTATGGGCTTTGGTTGCTCAGCAACTCTCTAAACAATTATTTTATACTATATGCTTGTGGTTTTTAAACAAGTGGTGCCCCAAATTTACTTTCTACAAGAAAAACTTTAAGTATATGTGGGGGTTCGGATGGAAACTTTTAGCGAGTGGAATTTTAAATAATGTGTGGAATCAGCTTTATCAAGTAGTTATTGGTAGGTGCTATACTTCTGCAACTCTGGGTCATTATACTCGAGCTAATGAATATGCAAGTATATTTTCTTCTAATCTTACAACGATAGTCCAGCGAGTTAGTTTTCCTGCTTTGGCAGAAATACAAGATGATAAAGAACGTATGGTTCAAGGATACCGCAAAGTGATTAAGGTTACGATGTTTATTACAGCTATATGTATGATTTCATTAGGTGCTGTTTCTGAACCGATAGTGTATACTTTGATTGGTACTAAATGGCATGAGGCGGCTACTTATCTACCTTTAATATGTATATCTATGTCATTATATCCGTTACATGCCATTAATCTTAACATCCTTCAAGTATTAGGACGTAGTGACATATTTCTTTATCTTGAAATTTTAAAGAAATTTATAGGATTGTTGCCGATTGCAATTGGTGTGTTTTGTGGAATATACTATATGTTGCTTGCTTCTATTTTCGTTAGTGTTATCAGCTTATATCTTAATGCTTGGTACACTGGCAAAACTCTTAACTATACGTTTGTAAAGCAAATAAGAGATATTGTACCATCTTATTTTACTGCATTGGTTATCGCCGTTGCCGTTTATTTTTTGAAGTTTTTGATGTTACCATGTTATGTAGTATTGGTACTTCAGATAATTGTAGGAATAATTGTCGGTTTAAGTATTAGTGAACTTCTTAAATTTGAAGAATATATTGAGTTAAAGTCGATTGTGATTAAAATGATAAAAAGAAAATAAGGTAAGATATGGAATATCCGAAATTTAAAGTGTGTGTAAGGTGTTTTACCTTTAATCAGGCAAAATACATTGAGGATGCAATGAATGGTTTTGTCATGCAGCAAACAGACTTTCCGTTTGTTTGTTGTATTGTTGATGATGCTTCTACTGATGGAGAGCAGGAGGTAATCAAGAAGTATATGGATATGCATTTTGATTATTCTCCAAATTCAGTTTCATTCGAAAAAGAAACAGATTATGCTTATATACATTATGCACAGCATAAAGAGAATAAAAACTGTTATTTTGCAGTTTTACTGTTAAAAGAAAACCATTATTCGAAGGGAAAATCAAAATTAGGATACTTAAAAGAATGGACAGAAGGGGTTTCTTATGTAGCTCTTTGTGAAGGTGATGACTATTGGATTTGTGTTGATAAAATACAAAAGCAGGCTGGTATTTTAGATAGTAATCATTTTGTCGATATGTGTGCATGTGGAACGATATGTAAATATAAGGGGGTTCAAAAAAGTAGAATAGCACCTGCATCTATGAACGGCATTCTTTCTTTAGCTGATACGATAAAAGGTGGTGGAGCCTATTTAGGCACAAACTCTCTTATGTATAGAAGAGAACTTGATATGCTTCACAAGCCTTTTAAGGCTTTTTTAGATTATGATTATACCAAACAAATACTAGGAGCTTTTAGAGGTGGTATATATTATATTGCACAAGACATGGCTGTTTATAGATTGTCTGCAGATAATTCTTGGTCTCAGATGATGTCTAAAGATATTTCAAAGTTTATCCAGCACAAATTTAAGGTATTGGCGATGCTACAATTGCTTGATAAAGATACCGATTATGAATATTCTAAAACAATCTGTAGTAAAACCAATGAATTATTATGCGACATTTTGATGTTAGAATCTAAAGATTCCTTCTCTTCACTTTTTAAGAAGATGTCATATAAACAAAAAGCCCTAATCTTTTTAGGTATGATCAAGGGATTATTTAAATAAGAGTTATTTAGTATTAAATATTGGTAGTCATGAGAAATATTTTGGTATATTTATTATCGCCTTTTTATATTCTCCATCTTTTGTTATATGTGTTTTCAAAACATCGTAGTTTGATAGATGAAGATATAAATATGGTTCGGGGTAAACTGGTAATGAATACCTCAACTTTTTTTTTATTATTAATGCTGTTGCAAAATGACAGATGTTTTCGCCAACTATTCTATTATCGTATAGGACGAGCTTCTTTTTGCCTTCGAAAGATATTTCAACCTGAGCGAACTTTTATTATAGCTACAGATAAAATTGGAGGAGGCATTTATGCAGCTCATCCATTTGCAACAATTATACATGCAAAGAGTATTGGAGTGAATTTTTCATTTCGACAAAATACTACTATTGGTAACAAAAAAGATGGAAGAAATGACCTTCTTCCTGTTATTGGAAATAATGTAACATTAGGAACTAATGTCGTTATTATAGGAGATGTAAGAATAGGTGATAATGTAATAGTTGGTGCAGGTAGTGTTGTGGTAAAAGATATTCCTGCAAATTCTGTAGTTGCAGGGAATCCTGCTAAGATAATTAAATGTAATCTTATTAAATAAGCATTTATGTTGGTACCTTTTGTTATTTTCATACTTTCTATAGTATTATATATTATTGCACCACTTAAGTACGATTATATGTTTTGTACTTTATGTTTTGCACTATGTCTTTTTGATGTTTTTATAATTCTGAAAAGTGATTTGAAGAAATTCGGATTTTTTTCGTTTAATACGATATTTTTCTTCTCTTTTGTGTTTGTTTCATTCATTTTTCCGGTAATGGTCTATCCTACTTCAGAAATGCTAGGTATTATGAGTTTGATAGATACTCATGTTATAAGCAAAGCAACAGCATTGTGTCAAGTTGCTTTTTCATGTTATTGCTTATTTTATAAAATAGCTGCCAATAAATATAAAAAATGTTTAAACCAACTTTTATATAAGTTACCAATAAGACATAACTTGATACAAAAAAGAATTTATCTATTTGCTCTTTTAGCATTTGTAATACTTATAGTAAAAAATATCTCACAAAATGGTTTTGTTGAATTTACAGAAGCCCCATATATAGTCGAGTTGTATGAGGTGGCATTTGCATTTATTTTAATAACTAATTGTTCAAGTGTCGGGAAAATGTCGACTCTACATTTTTACAATCTCAATAAATTTCCACTATTGACAGCTTCGGTAATTTGTATTGTATTCTTTATAATTGGTGATAGAGGACCTGTTATTATAATAGGATTAACTATTCTTTCTGTATATTGGATGTACGTAAGACGCATCAGATTAATAAAATTACTTCCTTTATTATTTATTGCAGTTTTGGCTATGTTTGCACTAAGAATTACTAGAGCTACTGATGAATCTTTAAGCTCTGGTGGCTGGAGCACTTTTATTGATGCCGCAAGTAGTTCTATTTCAGGGACAAGTTTCATATTTTTATTTTCTGATCTTATTTATATTTGCAGAGAGTTATATTTTGGATTTGAGGAAACAGTGAAAAATGGACTATTTTACCCCGAAAAAATATTTATTTTACCATTTACACCTTTTCCATTTCTTCCTACCTTTCTTTCGGATTTCCTGTTAGGAATTCCATTTGACCAATTACATAGTGGAACAGAATTAAATTCATACCTAGCTGTACAATATGGTGAAAAAACATCATTTGGAACACATTGTGTGATTGATATATTTATGAGTTGGGGTATCATTGGCGTCATTTGTTTTTTTAGTGTTTTTGGCTATCTTATGGCTTTATTCTCATACAAGAAAAATAAAAGTCTTTATATACAAATATGTTTTGTTATAGCAATGTATTTGTCTCTCTATACTCCTCGCGACCAAATTTATGCTATGATACGTCCAATGTCTTATGGATTATTTTTCGTTTGGTTATCTTATGGTAAACTTTTAAAAAATAGATTATGAAAAAAATATTTATAGTTAGAGAAATGCTTAAAGCAGGTGGCGGTGGATGTACCATGATTTTGTGGCTTGCTAAGCAACTTTCAAAAAGATTTGATGTGACCTTTGTGTTAATTTATGAGGATATGGTAGATAAAAATCTGCTAGGTGATTTAAAAGTTATTTATTTAACTAAGAGAAATCCGAATAAATGGTTGAATAGGTTTAAATTTGTTACAATAGATTTTATTAATCTATATAGAACTCTACGTAAAGGACAGCCTGATGTTATTGTTTCTTTTGGAAATACAAGTTTTTGGGCAATGATAATAATGAAATTATGGGGTAATTTCAAAATTTTAGTTTCTGAAAGACGAGATCCGAATTATAATCGTTCTCGCGAGGAATTATTTATATATAAATGTTATCAATATGCAGATTCTGTAGTATTCCAATCTGAAGGCGCTCAAAATATATTTTTAAGTCAAAATTTAAAGCGTTCTGTTGTTATTCCCAATCCTGTAAATGTTCCGCAAGATTTGTGGAATATAAAGAATACAGATTTATCGGTAGCCAATGTTGCAAGATTGGAGCTTGTGGCTAAAAGACAGGATTTACTTATAAATGCTATAGCAATAGTAAAAAATAAGTTCCCGGGGGTAGTACTTCACCTTTATGGGGGTGGAGATGACATGGATTTTATAAAGAAGCTTATAGAAGAGAAAAATGTTTCAGATAATGTCGTTTTACATGGTAATGTTAGAAATATAAAGCAACATCTCTTAAAACACAGGGTTTTTGCTTTCTCATCTGACTATGAAGGTGTTCCAAATGCTCTATTGGAAGCAATGTCAATTGGTATGCCTGTTGTATCTACAGATTGTAGTCCAGGAGGTGCTGCCATGCTATTAGGAATGAATGAATATGGCATTCTTGTTTCTAGAAATAATGCGCAATCAATAGCTGATGCTATTATTTCGTATTTTGAAGATGACCAGTTAGCGCAATCTTATGGTAGAAGAGCCCGTGAATCATGTAGCCGTTTTAATGAAGAAAGAATTGCTCAACTTTGGGTGGATGAAATAAACTATTTGTGCAACAATAAAATGATAAATAATGGATTTAGTAATTGATCTGATTTCCTTTGTAGAAGGAAAATCGTATGGTTTCCAAGAATATATTCTGAATCTTTTAGATGATTTTTCTTCTTTAAGAAAAGAAATTCGTGTAGGGAAAATAATTCTTCTTATTAATCAAACTCAGCATTCTTTTTTCTCAAAAAAATATGGAGATGTATTCCAATATAATTGCTGTGAATTTGATAGTACTGTTTCTATGATAATAAATGAAGGACGTTTCATAAATAAAATGAAACTATCTTCTTCTGATATTATTTTATTTCCAAGTAATACGATGCCTTTTGTTCGAACTAGGGCTAAAAAGATACTTGTTATTCATGATTTGTTGTTTAGACATGGCTCGTATTTAAGCAAAACGCTTTACTATTTTCTTTTCAGATTCCAACGTTATATTTTCATACCATACTCTATTGCAAAAGCTGATAAAATTATAGCGATATCAAAATTTACTCAAGACGAAATAATTGAAGCTTATCATACAGATCCAAGTAAGATAGTTGCAATCTATAATTATTTTAATTTTGGTAAGTATGATTCAGATACGCCTTCTGTGTTGTCAGCTGTTAATGGTAAATATATATTAGCTGTATGTGCATCTTACAAGCATAAAAATCATATCACGATACTTAAGGCTTTTGAGCAATTTTGTAAATATGATAATTCATTTAGCCTTGTATTCGTTGGCGATCTTTCTTTAGAAGCTTCAAGCTATTTCCGTAAAATGGATACTTGTATTAAAGAAAAGGTATTTTTTAAGAAACATTTATCCAATGCCGATATGAAAATATTGTTTGTTAATGCTTCTATGTTTGTGTCTGCTTCACTTTATGAAGGTTTGGGTATGCCTGTTGTCGAGGCTCTTTATTTTGGATTGCCAGTCATTATATCTGATATAAAGATACATCGTGAAGTTAGTTTGAATATGGCAGAATACTTTCCACCAACGTCATCTCAGTGCTTATGTGATTTGATGATAAAAAATGCTAATTTAAGACGTATAAAAAATATTTCAAATGATAAGATAGTAAGTATCTATGATAAAGAAAATACGTCTATGCGATATATACAATTAATTAACAGTATGATTTGAATATTAGTATGTATAGACATTTTTTTAAAAGATTGATAGATTCTATCCTTGCCATTTGTGGCTTGATAGTATTCTGTATTCCTATGGTGATAATCGCGATTTGTATTAAGTTGGATTCTAAAGGTCCTGTCTTGTTTAAGCAGGTGCGATTAGGTAAGGGAATGAAGCCAATAACCGTGTTCAAGTTCCGTACCATGTGTAATCATGCCTATGAGATGGGTGGTATCGCTACGAGTGCTTCTGATTCTCGTATCACCAAGGTGGGGGCTTTCTTGCGTCGTACTAGTCTTGATGAGTTGCCTCAGATGTTTAACATCTTGAATGGTACCATGGCGATTATCGGACCTCGTCCTATCTTGGACTGGGAGTTTGAGGAGTATAAGGATAAAAATCCTCGCTACGCTAAGCGCTATGAGGTGAGACAAGGTATGTTCTGCACTGTGGATGTTGTGGATCGTGCAGCTGAGCGTGATATGCAGTTTGAAATGGATGCTGATTATGCAGAGAATTTGTCTTTTGCGTTGGATTTGAAGACTTTCTTTGGCATTTTTGCTCCTGTACTTACGGGTAGAGGAGTATATAAGGACGAGAATACTTCTGCAAAGAAATAGCACCAGGTTGATGTGCTAAATTTTGAATCAAGAATAAATATTAAATCAAATAAATATGGAATCATTGAAAAATCATTTGGTGATTGTAATCGCTTTGGAGCATTACAATCCATTGAGTCAGTTGCGTGCGTTGGGTGAAAATGGGATTCGTCCTGTATTTATCGCCATCAATCATAAGGTTAGAGTAGCTAGTGCCAGCAAATGGCCAAGCAAGGTGCACCTTGTTGAAAACGAGGAAGAGGCATTCGACGTGTTGATGAAGGAATATGGTGATGTGGCAGAGAAAACTGGAGTGAAGCCAATCTTGTCTTTTTCAGATGATAAGACCGTTACTTTCTACGATGAGAAATATGATGATTTGAAGGACAAGTTCATCATGTTTAATGCAGGTAAAACTGGACGCATTACCCAATTTATGCGCAAGAAGGAAATCGTGGATTGTGCCCGTCGACATGGAGTACCTGTTGCTCCAGACTGGTTGGTAGAGAATGGTGAGATTCCTGCTGATATTGAGTATCCTGTTATCACCAAGGCCTTTTCTCCTGTTGAAGGATGCTATAAAGGCGATTTCCATATTTGCCGGAATGAAGAGGAGCTGAAGGCTGCTTTTGCTGCAATTGAAAGTGAGCAGGTCTTTGTTCAGAAGTACATCGATAAAAAGACTGAGATGACTTATGAAGGATTCAGCTACAATCATGGCAAGGGCATGTATGTTGGCGTACAGACTCATTATCAGTATGCCGTGAAAGGCTACTATAGTCCTTTGCAGTATTGCCAACCTAGAGTGGATGCTGAATTGCAGCAGAAGTTGAACTCCATGCTGGAGGAAATCGGTTTTGAAGGTATCTGGGAAATTGAATTCCTGGTGGATAAGGATGATAAGATCTATTTCCTTGAAATCAACTTCCGTCATGCTACCTGGGGATATGCTTCAAATGTGGCTGGCAGCCCGCTTCCATATCTTTGGGCTAATGCGATGCTGACAGGTCTGGCTCCAGAGCAGAAAACCTTTGAGCCTTTCATTGCTATGGTTGAGCCTATTGATTATGGACTTCGAGTAGATAAGGGCTTATGCTCTATGCAGGAGTGGTTGACAGATTTCAAGCGTGCTAAGTGTACCTATTATTATAATGAGCATGATATGGAACCTTGGTATGTCATGATTAAGAATTGGGACAAACTGAAGTAAGGTATTGTAGATGAAGAGATTTTTATTCGTAGCACTGATGCTTGTATTGAGCATCAGTGCCTTTTCGCAGATTCCAAATTTTGGAACTACCGTTGGTGACCAGAAGCTATATGGTTATTCTTCCATGAAATATAGAGCCAAGGCTGATACTTGGGAAACGTATTCTACCTTGCAATATGGTATTGGTAACCATTTTCAAACTGGTGTTGACTTATATACCAATGGTGCTGCTAATTATATTGGTTATATCGTAAGAGGTGGAACAAAGATAAATGATTATTTGAAGATCGGTGCACAACTGACTCCATCTTTTGATCTGAATGATCATCATAAGTTCAGTTATTTAACATCGGCTCTTTATATCAATGGTAATATTACGAAGGATGGCAAATGGTTTTATGTAACCGATACCTGGTTGGAGAACAATGAGGACGAATTAACTTCCGCAAAGCAATGGAGCTATATCGGTCATACATTTGAACTTCCAGGCAAGGGAAACAGTATTACTCCTATGGTAGGTGCTATTCATTCCTGGAAGTTTGATCAGGATGTGGATTTGTCTATGGGATGTTATTATTCTCATAAGAATATCAACCTTTATGCTTGGGCAAATGATATTCTTACCAAACAACCACGATTTGTATTAGCCGTTGAATTTGCTTTCAGTAACAAATAAGTATAATGGATAAATTTAAGAGAATCTTACAGTTTTGTGGTGCTTGTATAGCATTCTATATTGGTGCCGGTTTTGCGACAATGCAAGAGGTGATGCAATATGAGGCTTCTTATGGTAGTGAGTTCTGGGTTGTAATAGCTGTATGTGCTGTAATATATGTATATACCAATCTCTCGTTCATATCAAATGGTCATCGTTTGCATGTAAAGCATAATGGAGATATTTACAAGGCATATTGCGGAAAATATATCGGCAGATTCTTCGATTATTTCTCTGCCTTGTTCTGCTATATGAGCTTTGTGGTAATGTGCGGAGGTGCCAATTCTACAGCTATGGAGCAGTGGGGATTGCCTAATGGCGTAGGTGCTGCCATACTTGCGGCATTGGTCATCGTAACTGCTGTATTTGGCTTGAATCGTATTGTCAAGACTTTGGGTATCTTCGGCCCTATTATTGTAGTACTCATTATCTTCGTGGCTATCTGGACAGCTATTAGCGGTTTCCCTCATTTTGCGGAAGGATTGCAAGCTGTAGATAGCGGTAAGTATGAGATTACTCAGGTAGGAGATGGTAATCCATTTGCTTCTGGTGCTTCGTATGGCGGATTTGTGATATTGTGGTTTGCTGCCTTCTTAAGTAAGATTGGTGCTAACCATGACAAGAAGGAAGTGAATATGGGAATGTTGCTTTCTACTCTCGCCATCTTTGCTGCTGCAGCTGTTTGCTGTGTTGCTTTGATTGCCAATATTGATTCCACCTGGAATGTTGGTATTCCTGCGTTGGTTTTGGCAAAGAGCATTCATCCTCTTCTTGCAACAGTTTTCACTGTAATCATCTTCTTTGGTATATACACTTCTGCATGTCCTTTACTTTGGACCGGTATTCGTGTAATCTCAACAGATGGTACAAAACTTTATAAGATTTTGATTATTGTTGGTGGTATCGTAGGCTGCATGATTGCATGCTTTGTGCCATATCGCCCATTGTTGAATGTAATCTATGGCTTGAATGGTTATCTAGGTTTTATCCTGGTGGCATTTATGATAGTTAATGATATAAGATTGTGGTTAAATAGAAAGAAATAGTATGGAAAAACTATTATTTACTGGAGGAACAGGATTCCTTGGTAGGAATATCAAACCTATCCTAGATGAAAGATATGAAGTAACAACCATTGGTATCTCTGATGCTGATATGATAAAGGCTAATTTTGTAACAGATATCCCTGCCTTAACTGAGAAATATGATGTGGTGCTTCATGCTGCAGGTAAGGCTCACGTCTATCCAAAGACAGAAGCTGAGAGAAAAGCTTTTTATGATGTAAATCTTACTGGTACAGTTCACCTTTGTGATGCATTGGAGAAAATTGGCGTACCTAAGGCTTTTGTCTTCATATCTACTCTTAATGTTTATGGAGATGAACCGGGAAATATGAACACAGAGGATTCACGCCCTTTAGTTGGAAGTAGTCCTTATGCGGATAGTAAAATCAAGGCAGAGGAGTACCTTGCGGAATGGTGTAAGAAAAATCACGTGATTCTTGGTATTCTTCGTCCTTCACTCTTAGCAGGTAAAGGTGCTCCTGGTAATTTGGGTGCTATGATTAATGGCATTAAGACGGGTGCCTATCTGAGTATTGCTGGTGGCAAGGCAAAGAAGAGTGTATTAATGGTTGATGATATAGCACATCTTGTTCCTCTTGTAGCGGAGAAAGGTGGCATTTATAATGTATGTGATGATCACAATCCTTCTTTTGGAGAATTGGAGGCTACTATAGCTAAACAATTGGGTAGACGTAAACCAATTAGTATACCATATTGGATAGCAAAGTGTTTGGCTTTTATTGGAGATGTCTTCAGTTTCTTCCCAATCAATTCACAAAGGTTAGAGAAAATAGTTACTTCTGATACCTGGAGTAACGAAAAGGCTAAAAAGGAATTGGGCTGGCAGCCGATGGATGTGCTGGAAAATTATAAAATTTAATAGTTTTAAATGAGCTATTATAGAATTGTTTGATATGAAACAAGCTCTTTGGATAATATCTGAACTTTTTCCTCCTGAGGAAACTTCTACTGGTTACATTATGGGAGAGATAGCAAATGCTATGACTCAAAAGTATGAAGTGAAGGTAATTTGTGGACCTGCAGTATATGACTCTAAGAAGAAGCAGGATGCAAACAGCAAAACGGTTGTAGATAAGCATATAGAGGTTTATCATGTTGATGCGGTTTCTGAGAACAAGAACAGTAAAATCAGTCGCATTAAGAAATTCTTGTTGATGAGTTGGCGTATGTACCGTGTTGCGAAGAATAATATTAAGAAAGGTGATCATGTGTTGATGGTTACCAATCCTTTTCCACTTATAGTACTGATGGGACATTTGAGAAGGCATCGTAAATTCGATTTGACGATGTTGGTGCATGATGTAGCCCCTGAAAATCTATATACTGATATCCATATTCCTGAAATGGTATATCCGACGGTGAAGCGTGTGTTCAACAAAGCTTATGCCAGTACTGACTTGCTTATTTCGCTTGGAAGGGATATGAGTGAAGTTCTAGAACAAAAGGTAAAAGATGGTTTGAAAGGTTTTGGAGCATCTGAAAGATTTGAAGAATTACCAAGAATAGAAGTGATTGAAAACTGGGGTGATATAGAGAATATTCATCCAACAGATGACTTTGAAGAAGAGAAGATAACCATCCAATATGCAGGAAATATAGGAAATGCTCAAGGCGTAGGCGAGTTAGTTGATGTTTTGCATGATGCAAAATGTGAACAGGTGGCTTTTGGTATATGGGGAACGGGTAGTGCAGAAAATGCAATAAAAGAAAAGGTGCAGGAATATGGAATGGAGAATCAAGTTTCGTTTCATGGCGCATATTTCCGTTCGGAACAGCAAAAGGTTCTGAATTCATGCGATATTGCTTTGGTGCGTCTGGTAGAAGGAATGTATGGTCTTGGTGTTCCTTCAAAAACTTATAATATCTTAGCTGCAGGTAAACCTATCTTATACATAGGAGAAAAGGGTACCGAGATTTGGCGAGTGATAGAGGAAAATGGTAATGGTGTATGCTTTGAACCACAAGACCAGAAGGGATTAATGTCTTATCTCTGTAGTCTTTCTTTGGATAATCGTGAAAACCTTAGAGATATGGGTAAAATTTCGCGTAGGTTGGCTGAGAAAATGTATTCAAAGCAGACAATATTGAATAAGTTTTTGGAAGTGCTTTAATGAAAAATCTCTTTTTCGAACTCTTGAAAGTAGCTGTTTCATCAATTAGGGCTTGATAGGTTTTCATGTGCTTTGATGTATGTACTGCAGATTGTTTTCGGTCTAGAACGAAATAAAATGTTATGGTGTCCTTCAGAGAAAGATGGTATCTTCCTCTTGAATGAAATCATGCGTTCGGGAAATTTCGGGCAGTCGGATATCAGAAAAAAAGGTATCTATCAGAATAAATGGAAATCTTTCTGGTTCGTTCATTTTAAGACGTTCTGCTATTGGCGATTTGATCATTGGGCTTGCTTCTGGAGTCCGATATACAGAATACGTGGATTTATTTGGAGAAAAGTGGATGGATATAATTGACAAGTATTCTTCTCTCTATGATTCTGGCATTCCTGATTATGTCTTCTTCCTTTCCTTCTGGGCTACGAGTTTACTTATAGCCATCTTGCTCATCATAATGAAGGGATTGGATATCAGGAGAACAGTGATGGGAACTTTGCTTGCAGAGTGTATCTTCATCATCTTTTGCTCTACAGTGATATATCGGGAGACCTTCCCGGAACCTCAATACAATTTCATGCCATTCTGGAGCTATCAAGCTATCAAGGATGGCGATGATATGTATATCGTAGAGAACTTTCTCAATGTCATCCTGTTTATCCCCGTAGGTTTCCTGGCTTGTGGGTTCAGAAGGATGAACAGATGGTGGAGGGTGGCTCTCCTGGGATGTTTCATCTCCTGTTCCATAGAGGGATTGCAGCTTTGGTTGCAAAGAGGACTCTGTGAACTGGATGATGTGTTCCATAATACCTTGGGCGCTATCGTGGGATATGGACTCTATCGGGTAATGGCTTCGGCATTGAGACGGAGTATGAAGAATAATAACAATAAACAAAACTAAGAAAAATATGAAATACTTATTAGTTGTAGCTCATCCTGATGATGAGGTGTTGGGTGCTGGTGCATCTATGTGGAAATGGTCGCATGAAGGCGATGAGGTAGAGGTGGCTATTATGTGTACTGAGGCGAAGGCAAGAGCTTTCCGTCCTTCTGATGCTGAATTGGAGGGTGATACCAATGAGAGTACTGCCTTCCTGGGTGTGAAGAAGAAGTATGAGGCTACTTTCCCTAATATCGAGATGAATACGGTTCCTCACTTGAAACTGGTACAGTTTATCGAGAGTGCCATCCGTGAGAGTGAACCAGACATCGTGATTACTCATCATCCTGCCGATACCAACAATGACCACCTGATGACTTCCATGGCATGTCAGGAGGCTGTTCGCCTCTTCCAGCGTCAGCCAACCGTAAAGCCATTGAAGGAGTTTTGGTACATGGAGGTTCCTAGCTGTACAGAGTGGGCTATCAACGATGCCATGAATCTCTTCCGTCCTAACTGCTATGTTGAGGTTGGCAAAGAGGGTGCTGAAGCGAAATGCAAGGCATTGGCGATGTATAGAGGTGTAATGCGTCCGTATCCACATCCAAGAAGCAATGAGTATCTCATGGGCTTAGCTGCCGTAAGAGGTAGCCAGTGGGGATGCAACTATGCTGAGGCTTTCCAGGTAGTGTTGAGAAGATATTAGTAGGGATTATTTATGTTAGAGATTAACAAAGATTTCTTGGATTCTCTTTTTGCCAAGGCAAAGGAGAATCCTCGCTTACGCCAGAACTATGATCTTCGCACTAGTGCTGAGGATCAAAGCCAGAGAATGCTCAATGCTCTGCTGCCTGGTACAGAAGTGGCGATACATCGTCATCCGAACTCATCAGAGAGTGTCATCTGCCTTTGTGGTAGAATGGACGAAGTGATATACGAGGAGGTGGTATCGTATCTGCAGGATGGTGGGGATACCGTAAGAAAGGTCTCTTATCAAGAGATTGAGAGAATTCATCTTAATCCGAAGAATGGGGTGTATGCCTGCCAAGTGCCTAAAGGGGCATGGCATAAGGTTGAGGTATATGAACCTAGCGTCATCTTTGAAGCGAAAGATGGGGCGTATGGGGAGGATGGCAGCGAGGCTGCTAGGGCTTAAAGGGATTCTTTAAGAAATCTTCTTTCGAAAACCTACCTTCAATAGTCTTTAAGACCCTTTCGGTTCCCCTTACAG
>ERZ869979.174-NODE-174-length-18805-cov-6.120248_pt1 | contig 18805 bp, 21 predicted proteins | sample MGYA00521269_ERZ869979 | MGnify/ENA primary metagenome ERZ869979 (study PRJEB32232, sample SAMN07284974) | human gut metagenome | biome: human-associated habitat; material: feces | host: Homo sapiens | place: Tanzania | collected 2014-04-05 ... | reverse complement strand
GTGCCTTACAAATTCCCGGTTTTGGAAATGGGTCTGTTCATTCTGGTATTGTTCGGAATGGAGCTGATCTTGTCTGTTTGGACAATCCGCAGACAGAAAAAACAATCCCTGATCGAACAAATGCGGGCGATGGAATAATCGTATGGGATCGGCGGGGCGGCGTGTGCTGCTCCGCTTTTTTCGCCATTTCTCAAAAAATTTTTTGAAATGTCCGAGCGTTGTAACAATTCAGCCTGTTTTTCTGTCGAAAATTAGTTCTGCTCGGACATTTCTGTGACATTTGGATTTTATAATAATCCTCATAAAGAAAAATAGCCTGTTAGCAAGCTGCCGCACGACGGCAAAAGAAAAAAAGCCGTCGTACAGCAGACATATCCGTGCGCCCATTTTGAACCGGCGGCTTTTGAGAAAATCAAGGCCGCCGGTTCTTTTTGCTTATCAAAGCGTTTCATCGTCCGTATGGCGGCCATAGGAGGATGCTGCCATGCGCCTGATATTCTATCGAACGCCCAGCTTTGAACTGTCAAAAAAAGCCTTGCTCCCGCACAGGGTCAGCAGGGCTTTTACTATGTACTATACGATGTAGCTACTGCGCGTTTCGTGCTGCCATTATGCCCGGTTGGCCGTTTTCGGTCTGCTGGGCTTTTCTATTGCCGCCTGAAAAGCTGCCTGTTTCAAAAATATTTTTGGAAATTTTCAAAAAAGCGGGCAGAATCGGGTGTTTCAGGTGTCATATTAGCGGAAAGGGAAAAATCCACCCGACATCCCCACGGAAAGGGGGTGAGAAGATGGAAGCTATCCCTCGCAACGATGGCGAACAGTACCGATTCGATGCGTTCTGCAAAGCGGTACTGCGAAATGAGGCCCGGAACTATCACCGAAATAAGAAACGCTTGCTTGACCGTGAAAAGTCATTCAGCGTTCTTTCGTTGGAAGAACTGGGGCAGCTCACGAGTGTAGACCATTATCCGAGCGAAGAATTTATATTTTCGTCCTACGGCTGTGATCTGCACCTCGACAATGAGCTTGTTGCCAATGCGTTTGCCGCCCTGCCAAAGCAAGAACAAAGCATTCTGATTCTGTTTTGCGTTCTGGAACTGGGCGATGGCGAGATTGGCGACCTCATGGGAATGTCCCGGAGTGCTGTACAGCGCCACCGGACAAAAACGCTGAACGAGCTGCGAAAAAAGCTAAAGGCGCACTTGCCGGAGGGAGGTTAGGCGTAAATGAACTCCTATGAACACACGAGCAGAGATTTTTTGCCGCTCTCGGTGATTCGCTCTGCCTGCGCTGGGGACACCGATGCAGTTGAACAGGTTTTGCGACATTACAGAGGTTATATCAACAAGCTCTGTACAGGCATTCTCTATGACAAGCACGGTCAGCCTCATGTGTGCATAGACGAGTACATGAAACGCCATCTGGAAATCAAACTGATTTCTTCTATTGTAACCAAAGCCGAAACGGTCTGACCCTTTCCACGTTTCGGGACAGCACCTTGAAAAATATGCCCGCAGGACAATGGCGGTGCATCATAGGGCAAACGGATACGTTGCTGTCTGTATCGAGCCGGACGGCGGGTGCGCCACGATGCTTTTCTTTGAAAAGTGGAGCGATCACCACCACGCCGCAATGCAAGTGCGGCTGCTTGCGGGCCATGACATACAGACAGGCTGATACTCCCTTACCGTCAAAGTCCGAGCGTTCAGAGCGTCGCAGGCAATGAGTAGGGCTGCATGAGGAATGCAGGGGTGAGATTCCCGTGGGTTGCTGCCAGCAGCCGTCCGTTGGCTCATTTTTTATTTTGTGAAAGGGGGATATTTTTGAAAGAACAAAATTTGATACGTTATAGCATTCAGCTTGCTTTTTTGAAGCAGCTGTTAGAAAGAAAGCTCATAACCGATAGAGAGTATTCCCTTATCAAGCAGCGCTTAATGAAAGATTATCGTGTGGTTTCCGAACTATCCTCTTGATTTTGTGTTGCATTGGCGTTATGATTAACGCAATGAAAGGAACACATTCAACAAGGAGGTCAAGCATGAAAGATGTTGAAGTCATTAAAGCGCGAAACACGCTCTCTCCACGAGCGCGCACAAACTTTGAAAAAAGGCTGCGCGTAGCCGCCTATTGTCGTGTCAGCACCGATACCGAAGATCAGCTGAACAGCTACAAGTCGCAGGTCGAATACTATACCGAACTTATAAAAAGTAAGCCGGAATGGTCTTTGGCAGGCATCTATGCTGATGAAGCTATCACAGGTACGCAGGTGAAAAAGCGCGAGGATTTCCAGCGGTTAATCAACGACTGTATGAACGGTGACGTGGACATGGTGATTACCAAATCCATTTCGCGGTTTGCACGAAACACGCTTGACACTCTGAAATATGTTCGGATGCTCAAAGATAAAGGTGTGGCTGTGTTTTTTGAAGAAGAAAACATCAACACCCTTACTATGGACGGCGAACTGCTCCTTGTGATTTTAAGTTCTGTTGCACAGCAGGAAGTCGAAAATATTTCTGCGAATGTCAAAAAGGGCTTGAAGATGAAAATGCAGCGCGGTGAGCTGGTCGGTTTTCAGGGCTGTTTAGGCTATGACTACAATCCAGAGGACAAAACCCTCACCGTCAACGAAGAAGAAGCGGCTGTTGTCCGTTACATTTTTCAGCGATACACGGAGGGTGCCGGTGGTTCAGTTATTGCCAAAGAACTTGAAAACTTAGGTTATAAAACCAAACGCGGCAGTCCCAAATGGGCGGACAGTACCGTAATCGGCATTATCAAAAACGAAAAATACAAAGGCGACATTTTGTTAGGAAAGACATTCACCGTTGACCCTATTTCAAAACGGCGTCTGTACAACTTCGGCGAGGAAGATCAATTTTATATTCGTGAGCACCACGAGCCCATTATTTCGGAAGAAGTCTTTGAAGCCGCCCAAGAAATTTTGCGGCGGCGTGCAAAGCCCCGCAGCCTTAATGTAGACGGCAAACGTGAAAAGTTCAGCCGGAAATACGCTTTTAGCTGCATGATAGAATGTGGTTTCTGTGGTGGCACCCTGACAAGGAGGAGTTGGCATAGCAGTTCACAATATAATAAAGCAATCTGGCAATGTGTCGTTTCCACCAAAAAAGGAAAAAAGTTCTGCCCGGAGAGCAAGGGTGTTGACGAAAGAACGATTGAACGGGCTTTTGTAGAATCCTATCGCCTCTTGTGCCAGAACAACAAGGATGTTCTGGACGAGTTTATGAAACGGACGGAAGAAGCCCTTTCCGAAAGCAACGCGGGCAAGCGTCTTGCAAAAGCTGAAAAGGACATTCACGCTCTGGAAGTCAAGAAAAACAAGCTGGTTGATATGCGTCTTGAAGATACCATTGACAAGGAGACCTACGACCGAAAGTATTTAGACCTGTCCAGCCAGATTGAGCAGTTGCAGAAAGAGTGTGAAAGCCTGCAAGATGCAGCCGAAACCGAGACTACCATGCGCAAGCGTGTTGCCACGTTCCGGCAGACCCTTGAACGGAACGAGGTTCTGGACACCTTTGACCGACATATTTTTGAAAGTATAGTTGAAAAAGTAATCGTGGGCGGTTATGATAGTGATGGGAACAAAGACCCCTACATGATTGTCTTTGTCTACAAGACCGGGTTCAAGAACAGCGTGGACGGCAAGAATTTCAAGCCGCTTCGCAAGAATAGCAAGGAGAACCTCTCCCCTGCTGTTTTGTGTTCCCATGCTTCTAACGAGGCTGAATCCATGTGTTCCGATTCTAGCGACGACACATTGCGAGGTGGTGTGTGCGTTGCAACGGAAAAAATGAGAGGTCTTTCATGAACGATTCAACTTCTTTTATCATCCGGAATGCCCGCGCCGAAGATTACCCGGCGGTGCGCCGCATTTTCCATCAGGTGCAGGCCATGCACATCGCATGGCGGCCGGATATCTACAAGCCAAACGACGACCTGCTGCCCGAAGCTGTATTCCGGAAGATCGTCGAGGGAAACACCTTCTATGTCGCCGAAACGAACGGCACCGCGGTCGGCATCCTCGAGCTGGTGTTCCGGCACATCGAATCGCCCGCCCACGTCACCCGGAACATCGTGTTCATCGACAGCATGGCCGTGGACAAAGCATACCGCGGGATGGGCATCGGGCACTTGTTCTTTGAAAAAGTGAAAGAAATCAAAGAGCAGAACCACCTTGATGGAATCGAGCTTCAGGTCAACGCGAAAAATAAAGCCGCCTACGAAATGTATACCCGCTACGGCTTCACCGAAAAGTCTGTCAACATGGAATTGCTGTAAACAATGATGGAACGTGGCTTTGAGCAGACGCGAAAATTTCAATCCGCTTTATGGTAAATGCTTCTGCACACCAGAAAGGAAAATGATCATGCGGAATCTAAAAGACACACTTGGAAAAAGTCTGAACACTGCACAAAACGGAGTCAAAAAGCTCAGCAATGATATTGCACCAAAAATCGCACAGGGTTTTGGTGATACTGCACATAAAACAGGAGAGCTTTTATCTTCTGGCAGTACCGCCGTTTTGAACGCCGGTACTGCCGCCAGAGATGCACTAATGGATCAACTTGATACTAACCACGATGGAAAAGTGGATATCGAGGATATCATCATTCTTGGATTGAAAACTCCGGGTGTCAAAATCGACCGCAGCAGTTTCTTGAAAAACGAGTTTCGACTTCACTACGACCCTGCAACCATTGATAAAGCCATCGAAACCACCCCGCTTTGCGCCGACATTTCCTTAGAGAAAATCAACAAAATTGCCGATGCTGTCATTCAGCATGAGCGATATTTTGTGTCTGGAATCTCAGCCGCATTGGGAGCACCCGGCGGTGCAGCTATGGCGGCAACCATTCCAACAGATATTATGCAGTATTATGGCTACACGCTTAGGGCAGCACAGGAACTGATGTATCTATATGGCTTTCCGGAAATTATATCTGCTGATGATGAAGCGCAGATTGACACCTCTACGATGAACACCTTGATTCTGGCTATGGGTGTGATGTTTGGGGTGGCAGGTGCCAACAATGCAATCAAAGCTATGGCAAAAGCACTTGGTGCAGGTGTTGAAAAACAACTGGTGAAAAAAGCCCTGACAAAAGGAGCTATCTACCCAATCGTAAAAAGTGTTGCTAAATGGTTCGGTGTCAAAATGACAAAAGAAGTGTTCTCCGGCTTCTTCAAGAAGGCTATCCCAGTTGCTGGCGGGATCATTGGTGGTGGTATTACATATATCTCCTTTAAGCCCTGCTGTGAGAGACTGAAAATGAGTCTAATGGATACAATGCTGTCGAATCCGAATCACGTGGAAACAAAAGAAGAATCCGAGATTTTTGAATCGATTGCCATCGAATCAGATGAATGATATAGAGGCTTTTGGGTGGTCTTTGGAATAATCATGATCGTGTCGAAGTCGTTTGCGCGCTGTCCAAATTCCCGAAATCCAAAGAGTGAAACAAGTTACAATGAACGGATATTTTTATGTATTAACAACCATTGACCTTTTTGTGCTGAGCTTCATGTGCCTCCTCACAAAGCTCAGCGAATCCCTGAACAAAAAGCAGAAACAGGGGTTTTTCTTCGCCTTTGCGCTGATCGCGGCGATCTCGGTGCTGGAGGTGGTGACGCTGGCGGTAGACGGTGCTCCGGCGGGGTACCGCTGGCTGAACATCCTGTCCAACTATCTGGGGTTCGGCCTCTCCCCGGCGGTATCCCTTTGCCTCGTGTACAGCATGGATCGGAAAAAGAGGACGAACCGCTGGTTCAAGGCGGCGGTGTGCTGCGAGGCGTGCTATCTGCTGTTCCTTGCCCTGTCCATCCCCGCCGGGCTGGTGTTCTCCGTCAGTGCCGACAACCTCTATTCCCGCGGGCAATCCTTCTATATTTATATCATCATGTACTTTTCGGCCATCGTGTATCTTTCGGCCTCCACCATCGTCACGGCGCGGGAGTTTCAGAACCGCAGCCGGGCACTGATCTACCCCCTGATGATCTTTCTGACCCTCGAGACGATCATTCAGGTGGCTCTGCCGGATCTCCACGTCACATGGCTGTGCGTCACCCTGTTGTCGGTGCTGTATTTTATCTACTGCAACGAGATGTGGAATCAGCTGGACGCCCTCACCGGACTGCTGAATCAGAACAGTTACCTGAACCGTACCGCAGAGATGCGCTGCAGCAACGGGATGCTGATGGTGTTCGATGTGGACAACTTCAAGCAGATCAACGACCGCTACGGCCACACACAGGGGGATATCTGTCTGGCCGAGATCGGCCATTGCATCAAAAAAGCTTACGCCCGCAGCGGTTACTGTTACCGCATCGGCGGCGACGAGTTCTGCGTCCTGCTGGAAAACGCCGACCGGGAGAAGCAGTGTACGCAGGAGTTTGTGTACCAACTGGAGCAGCGGCGCAAGGCCATAGGCTTTCTGCCCTTGGTGTCCTTTGGGTCGGCCCCCTTTTCGGGAGAGGATATTCTGACCGTGAAGAACCGAGCCGACCGGGAGATGTACCGCTGCAAAAAGACCCGGAAACCCGCCCCCGCAGGTGAACCCATCAAAAGCGGAAACGTCCTGTAGAAGATAGTGCCGATCGAAACGGCATATTTGCGATATGCCGTTTGCGGATGTTGCTTGTGCATTCAAAACGCAAACTGCTATAAAAAAGTGTCCAGAAGAATGACAGAAAGGGAAGTGCCTGATCGGTGAACGGTCGGCAGAACAGGTATGAAGATCGGAGAGTTTGCTGCGGCATGTACTACGAGCCGCGATACGATACGTTATTATGTGACAGAGGGGCTGTTGTTTCCGAAACTGCGCGGCAAACAGCTGGAATTTGCCCAGAGAGATCTGGAAGAATACCAAAGGATCCAACAGTGGAAAGCGATGGGCTTTACGCTCACAGAAATCAAGAGCATTGCACAGCTGTACAGGTTGTCCAATGCCATCGAGCCTTCCACGATCGATGAATATCAAGGGATGCTGCGCAGCAAGAGGGAACAGCTTCTGGCACAGCAGGAACAGCTGAAAAAAAGCCTGAAACAGCTTCACGAAGAAGATGAACGGGTGGAACGGCTGCGCTTGCCCCGCAAGGCGGCACTGACCGGCATACCTCTGGAAGCAGTTCCACTTCTGGCCTGCCCGAGCTGCGGCGGACGTTTTTCCATCCGTAAAGCCGAACTTCATGGCAGTGCCCTGATGAAAGGAGAACTTCAATGCTCCTGCGGTTATCATGCAGCCATCCGGGAAGGGATCCTTTGCACCGGCAATTGCTACACAGGCCTTTATGATCAGCCGGATCTGCGGCGTGAGCTTTATCATGACACCGGCTCGGAGTGGGATCTCTGTATGCAGAGAGCCTTGGATGTGATGGTGGAGCAGGTGCATCGGATGGATCTTCACCATAAGGTCCTGCTGGAAACCAATATCAATGGTTTCTTTTTTACCTATCATTTTCTGAATCAGCTGCCTCAGGATAACCTTTTTGTTTTTGTGGACAAATATGAAGAAACCCTGCAGATGTACAAAGGCTATGTGGAAGCCCTTGCTCCGGAGCTTCCGGTGCTGTACATTGCCGATGCGGGGGAACACTATCCGCTCGCTCCCGGCAGCATTGATGTGCAGGTGGGGATCATGAGTGAGAACGAATATACATTTTACCATCCGCACCATCAGATCCTGGACATTGCCCCGCTGTTCCGTCCCGGCGGCCGGGTGCTGCAGCTGTTTACCAGCTGCGGAGAACACAGCCGCTCCCGCCAGAAACAGATGGAGCTTTACCCGGAGGGCGGGTCGGAACGGGGCTGCATCCGCTTTGTGCAGCGGGATTATGAGAAGGAAGGGTTTGCGTTCAATCTCACAGAAATCGGGCAGATGCTCCACACCACAAAACACCACTTTTACCGTTCCCATGTGGACGGCGAACCGCTGACCATCTATATTTTTGATGCAACACGGTAAGATGAGATACGCCAGGAGCAAAAGATGGAGTATACTCCACCTTTTTGCAAAAAAACTGCAGAATTCAGGGTTGACATGGATTTGACTCCAGCGTATATACTGTCAGCATCCCACAAGGGATACAAGCAAATGGATAATGACGTCCAGAGCCGAGAAGGTCTGGGCGTTTTTTGTTTCCTGCGAAGAGGTGTTGAAAGATGAAAAAACCTGTGATCGGGCTGGTTCCTCTGTACGATGACGAAAAGCAGAGTTACTGGATGTTGCCGGGCTATATGCAGGTGCTGGAAAAATGCGGGGCTGTGCCTCTGATGCTGCCTTTGACAGACGATTCGGAAGAGCTGCAGATCTGTCTTGCACTCTGCGATGGCATCCTGTTGACGGGCGGCCACGATGTAGATCCAGCCCTTTATGGGGAAGCACCGCTCCCGCAGTGCGGCATCCCCTGCCCTGCCCGGGATCGGATGGAAAAGAAGCTGCTGGCCAGCGCACTGGAAGGAAACAAACCGATCTTTGGCATCTGCCGCGGCATCCAGTTTTTGAATGCGGCTCTGGGCGGCACCCTGTATCAGGATCTGGATGTCCAGCATCCCAGTCGGGTGGAGCATCACATGACGCCGCCCTATGACCGGGCGGTGCATACGGTGACGGTTCTGCCGGATACACCGCTAGCCAAGATCGTAGGGCCGGGCATTCTGGGTGTGAACAGCTATCACCATCAGGCGGTACGGAAGCTGGCTCCGACGCTGCAGCCCATGGCTGTCAGCAGCGATGGGTTGGTGGAGGCCGTTTGCCGGCCAGACAAACGGTTCGTGATGGCGGTGCAGTGGCACCCGGAGTTCAACTTCCAGACCAGCCCCCAGAGCCTTGCGCTGATGCAGGCCTTTGTGGATGCCTGCGCAGCCTGAGAAATCAGGCGTGGATTTTTGCTTGCCGGCTTATTGTGAAGCCTGCAGATAGAGGGATTTTTGACAGAAAGGATGATCTTTATGAAAAGAAGAACGTTTATGGCTGCGGCGGCTGCTTTGGGTGCTGCATTTTTGACAGGCTGCGGAAGCTCGGCATCTACGGCCGCATCTTCTGTGGCAGTATCCTCTGCGCCGTCCTCCGGGGCAGCTTCTGCCGCATCGGGAACGGATAAAAAGTGGATCATTACCACGGACACGGCGTTTATGCCCTTTGAATACACCGACGAATCGGGCAATTTCGTGGGCATTGATGTGGATATTCTGGCGGCCATTGCAGAAGATCAGGGATTTGAATACGATCTGCAGGCCATTGGCTGGGATGGTGCCGTAGCAGCGGTTCAGAGCGGTCAGGCGGATGCGATCATTGCTGGCGCATCCATCACCGATGAGCGGAAAGAAAACGGTTGGATCTTCTCGGATGGCTACTTTACGGCCAAGCAGACCATTGCCGTAGCGAAGGACAGCACCATCACCAGCTGGGAAGATCTGAAGGGGAAGAACGCCGCTGTGAAAAACGGCACGACGGGTGCTGACTATGCAGACAGTCTGAAAGACCAGTACGGCTTTACCGTCACCAAGTTCGAGGATTCCCCCACGATGTATCAGGATGTGCTGACGGGCAACTCGTTCGCCTGCTTTGACGATGAACCGGTCATGGCGGCCAACATCAAGCAGCATGATCTGGCTCTGAAGATCCCGGATGGCTTTGCCAACGAGGGCGCACCCTATGGTCTGGCCATTATGGACGAGAAGAACCAGTCCTTCCTCGATCTGTTCAATGCCGGCCTTGCGAACATCAAGGCCAACGGCACTTACGACGAGATTCTGGCAAAATATCTGGGATAAGTCCGGTGTACGTCTGCCGGGCAGTCCGAAACAGAAGGGAAGATCGTTTTGCTTAAGATTATTCATGTTTATGGCATGATGATGCTGGCGGCTTTTGGACAGACGCTTTTATTGGCTCTCCTTTCGCTGATCGTGGCCTGTCTGCTGGGTCTGCTGTTCGGATTGTTGGGCACCGTCCAAAACCGCCTGTGCAATTGGCTGAGCATCATCTATGTCAACGCCATCCGGGGTTGGCCTCTCATTGTGCTCGCCTTCTTTATCTACTTTACCGTTCCGCAGTTTTTGCGGGATATCGGCTTTGGCAATGTCCGCCTCAGTGCCCTGAATGCGGGCATCATTGCCTTATCGCTCAACTGCGGTGCCTATATGGCTGAGATCATGCGGGCGGGCATCCAGAGTGTGCCCGCAGGCCAGATGGAAGCAGCCCGCAGCTTGGGGATGTCCTACAGCCACTCCATGTATAAAGTGGTGCTGCCGCAGGCCATCCGCACCATGATCCCCTCCATCATCAACCAGTTTATCATTACCCTCAAAGATACCTCCATCCTTTCGGTGATCGGATTTCCCGAGCTGACCAATACCACCAAGACGGTGGTGGCCAACACGATGAACACTCAGGGGTGGGCCATTGCGGGTGTGATGTACATGGTGGTGATCCTGCTGCTGAGTTATCTCAGCCATCGCGTAGAAGGGAGGCTCAGCAATGGACGATAAGGTACTGATCCGGGTTCAGAATCTGAAAAAGAAATTCGAGGATCTGGATGTTCTGCAGGATATTTCCATGGACATCCATGCAGGTGAGACGGTGGTCCTGCTTGGGCCTTCCGGAAGCGGAAAATCCACGTTTCTGCGCTGCCTCAATCAGTTGGAGACCGTCACCAGCGGTTCCATTTGGGTAGACGGTCAGGACATCACGCAGAAAAAAGTGGATCTGAACAAGGTACGTCAGAAAGTGGGAATGGTGTTCCAGCACTTCAATCTTTTTGAGCATCTGACCGTGATGGAGAATATGACTCTGGCCCCGGTCGATCTGAAGAAGGAAAATCAGCCCGATGCAGAAGACACCGCGCTTCGTTTGCTCAAGAGAGTCGGGCTGGCCGATAAAGCCAACTGCTACCCGCGGCAGCTTTCCGGCGGCCAGAAACAACGGGTGGCCATTGCGCGGGCTCTGGCTATGAACCCGGAGATCCTGCTTTTTGACGAACCCACCTCTGCGCTGGACCCCGAAATGGTGGGAGAAGTACTCCATGTTATGCAGGATCTGGCCCACAGCGGAATGACCATGGTGGTTGTCACCCATGAAATCGGGTTTGCCCGGGAAGTGGCTGACCGGGTGATCTTTATGGAAGGCGGCTACATTGTAGAGCAGGGTACTGCAGATGAAGTCATCAATCACCCCAAAGAAAAACGCACGATCGATTTTCTCAGCAAGGTGCTGTGATCCTGAACGATACAGATCAACGGCAGTGATAAGCCAACCTGTTTGGGCAGAAAGAAAACGGTAAAGTGGGTTTTATCCGCTTTACCGTTTTCTAATACTTTTTTGATCCTGCTGATATTTCGGATTATTTCTTTGCCATCGGGCAGAACGCAGAACTACTTTACGGTGGAAAGTTCCGGATGTCCGTTTGCAGATTCATGAATCCGTTTTCTGATGCAGCCCTTTACAGGTCTACACTCATCCACCACACGCTCCAACTTTGCGCTAAACCCGAACAACGCTCTTTTTGCTCTGCACAAAATCCTGCATCGTTTGGCGTAAAATTGGCGTATGGCGTAGTTTTCGCTGGAAATTCATCAAAAGAAAAAGCCCGAAACTTCTCGGTTTATCAAGAAGTTTCAGGCTTTGTTTTTCTTAAATTGGAAATTTACTGTTCAATCGGCTTCATCGTGGGGATACTTTCCGGAACCTGTTTACAACGCTTCGTGATGCTTCACAATCGCGTTTTCATTTGCGTTCCCGGTATTCATAATCCTTCGTGATTCGCCGTCATTCTCGTAGTTTTGCTGTCAATTTGCTGTCCTTGGAAGAATTTTGCTGTCAGACAAAACGCTCAGTAAGAGCCCTTCTTTGTTGCTTCAAAAAATATCCAGTGTAGCAGCCAAACGCTCAAATGATTCCTGCTTTTTCTCCTCGGTCGCTTCGGCATAAATGTCCATCGTGGTCTGAATGTCTTTATGCCCCATGACCGATTGGATGACCTTCAGGTTGGTCTCTTTTTCGCAAAGCCTTGTGCAGAACGTGTGCCGCAGATGATGTGCCGAAAAGTCCGGCAGCAGAACCGCTTCGCGATGCTGCTTCTTCGCTTCCACTTCTTCACCTGCATTGTAGTCCGCAATAATGCGCTTGATGGCGCGGTTCACAGACTGTGGATTCGGGACATTGCCAAAGCGGTTGCAGAAGATGAAGCCCGTCATCCCATCAATCTCCACGTTGTTCCAGCCGGATTCTTTCTGCTCCTCATGCAGCATTTCAAAGGCATCCTTTACGGTATCAAACATCGGAATCGTCCGAACGCCTGCTTCCGTTTTAGGCTTTGAGATATGCAGAACAGAATTGCGGCTTTCGCCTACCGGGTAATAGACCAGACTGTGATTGATACTGATAGTGCGTCGCTCATAGTCCAGATCATCCCAGCGCAAGCCCAACGCTTCACCAATGCGGCAGCCTGTTCCCAGCAGTACCGTGAACAATGGCCACCAGTGGCAGAAGACCGGGTGATTGGCGATATGCTCCATGAACGCCCGCTGCTGCGGAATCGTCAGGGCATGACGCACACCAGTGGTCTGCGCAGAGCTTTTCTTGATTTCTGCCATCACACCATCTGTGGGATTTTTCCGGACAATCTCATCCCGAACCGCCAGCTGAAAGGTGGGATGCAACAGTGTATGAACGCTTTCGAGCGTGTTCGTCTGCAAGCCCTGCTTATCCAACAGGTAATTGTAGAATTGCAACACATCCGAATAGCGAATATCCGCAATTTTCTTCTTACCAAAGGTATCGCGGATGAAGCGGTCATACATATAAAGATAGTTGCTCCGGGTGGTCTGGCGTAGATTCGTTTTCAGGCTCATATAACGGTCAAACACAAAATTGACCGTTGCTTTGCCTGCAACGTAAATATCCAAACCGTCCATCTGGTCTTTGGTGAGTTGCGACTCCTTCTCCCGAAGGGTCACAAGGTCATTTGCGTAGATGTACTTGCGCCGCCCCAGCGGGTCTGTGTAAGAATACGCATACCGCTTATCGGAACTGCGCTGCATCTCGCCTTTTCGCAGGGTACGTCCCCGCAGGTCTTTTCGTGTCGTTGCCATATCAATTCTCCTTCCCGAAAGAAGAAGGGCTTGATACTATTCAAGGTCGGACAAAACTTTGTCCAGCCCCTGCAAGACAACTTCTGTTACAGTCAGTTGATGTTGTTCGGCATAAGCACAAATACGCTCATATAGGGCATCTTCCACCCGAATGCTCAAGGTTTTCTTTTTTGCATTTTCGGATTTTGGTCGTCCCATCTTTGCCATAGCTGCTCTCATACCTCCACAGCACCAGTATACTTTCCGTGTGACAGAAAGTCAAGCTGTAAAAAGCCCTTCTTGAAAATTTTTACGAAAAATCGAAAGTTCACACTCTGCTCATTGACATTCGGCCTTTGATTTGCTATTATAATGGTAACAACTCCCCCAGGCCTCTGCGCATAGCGTATGCACACTTGGGGGCGTTTTGCTTATAAAGGAGATTTTTCATGGCAGACAAGGACTTCAAAACGATAGACGAACAAATCGAGCTTCTTCGTTCACGCGGCCTTACCATCGAAGATGAAGCCGAAGCAAAAGATTTTCTGCTGCGGAACAATTATTATCGTGTCAGCGGCTATTCTCTGACGCTCCGCAAGAATGATGTTTTTGCGAAGTCTGCCACATTCCAGAACATCGAAGATATTTACAATTTCGACCATGAGTTCCGTCATATCATCCTGCACTATATCGAAACCATTGAGGTACAAATGAAGTCCATCTATGCCTATGAATTTACAAAAGTGTATGGGCCGCTGGGTTATCTGGATACCGCAAATTTCTCCAATCAAGCAAAACATAAGGAAATCATTGACAAAGCCAACCAGCAGAAACGGCAGCGGTTGGCCCACGAAGCTTACTTAAAGCACTTCATCAACGACCTGCACCAAGAGATTCCACTCTGGGCATACGTTGATTTGCTGACGATTTCCGACATTTCTTTCCTGTATTCCATTTCCGAACGTCCGCTCAAAGAAACGGTTGCCCATCGGTTCGGGCTTACCATGAATCGCGGCCCAGAAATTCTGGGACAGTATATGCACAGCATGACGATCATCCGCAATCTCTGCGCACATGGAAGCCGCATTTACAATCGTCTCTTTGAGCAAAAGCCTTCCCTCAACAAGAAAGAACAGGCGTTGCTGATCCGCCGGGAAGATGGCACAATGGATAATGCCCATTTCTTCGGGTTCTTCCTCATCATGAGAAGGCTTCTGCCTGCTGAGAACTTTGCAGAGATGAAAGAAGCCGTCATTGCTTTGACGGAAAAATATCCGTTTGTGCGGATGGATTATTACGGTTTCCGGGATGACTGGAAAGAAAAGCTCTAATCCTGCATAGAATAAAGGTGACTTCTCCCACGAGCTGCTCTGCAGCGCAACACTGTGGGCGGTCTGGGGCCGGGGGATTTTCCTCCGGCCTATTTTTATGCAATGCGGAATGATTCCAGATACCGCTCGAAAATCTCGCAGTTGACCAACGCTACCTTGTCGATCTTATAAACGGCTTTGGCTTCCTTCGCTAATTCCTGAAACTTTGTCAGGCCAAGGCTGTATTTTTCAGCACCTTCCTGATAGCGGACAAACTTTTTCGCGTTCATTTTTGTTTTTTCAACGTCCTTTCGGGCGTAACCCATAAGCAAAACCTCCATGTTTTTTTGATGTAAGTTCAAAATCGCCTGCTCACTCTGCTCATCCTGCACATTTCACTTACTGTGAGCAGGCTGAGCAGGGCTTTTTCAAGTTGATTCTTATTTTTTAATCCCACGGGCTTGGAACATCGACAGGCAAAAACAGGTCAATATCCACATTGTGAAAACCTCGGTTTGTGCCGATGCACTTATCGTCGTAGACGATGCCAAGGCTTTTCTGGTTGTCTTTCAGGTGGTGGATAAAGGTGGATGCCGCCAGTGGCTTTTCCAAGTTGTCCAGGCACCAGCGTTCATAGACTTTATAGAAATCGGTAGACTTGCACTTTGCACCCTGCCGAATCTCAAAATAGCCCTCGGATTTGAGGAAGCCCAGAATGTTATTGCCCTGCTCCATCGCTTCTTTCAGGTTTGCGGCGGTGCGTTCGCTGATGGTAAACTGGTAATTGTTCTGAATCAGCCGATCTGGTCGGAGAACATCCACACACTGCCGCTCATTCGTCCTCGACCTCCTCCACGGTGATTTTTCTTGCAGGTTCATGGAAACGTTCCAAACAGGCATCAAAAATCTCCCGGTTGATAAGCACCGTGCTGTCAAAGCGGTAGATTGCCCCGGCATCGCTGGCAAGCTCCAGCAGTTTCTTGTGAGAAAGGCTGTACACGATTTCTGCCTGCTGGTAACGCAGGAATTGGCGGCGCAGCTTGCGAAGCTGGTCAGGGATTTCTTTCATGGGTTTGATGGGCTTGTAGTCGTTTTTCATAATGTTATCCTCCGTTTTTTGTGACTGTCTGACAGAAGTTGGCCGCAGGAGCAAACAAAAAGAGCACTTCTCAGATGATTCCAAGAAGTGCTCTTACAGCTTTGTTCAAGCCTTGTGCGTTTTTATCTGAAATCCGTCACGCTTCATAACGGGACGTGATTCTTCAGGATTTTGCTGTCAAATTGATGTCAAAACGGGGATGACACAGCTTTTTTAAGAAAACTAACGAGAAAATGTTTCGATTTATCGTTTATTTTCTCGGACATCACTGGTCGATCGGCTTCATCGTGGGGACAGGTCAAGGAAGGCTCACAAATAGCTTTATTTCCCTTTATAAGCCTATCCATGCGGCTTCCTTTTTCCTGCTCCCGTACGTCACCCTACGCAACTCTCCACAACTTACCGGCAATTTGGTGTAAAAGTGGTGTAGTAGTTGGTGTAGTGGATTTCAGACCGAAATGCCCAGTTTGCCGTTCAGATTTGCAAAGGAATGGGCTTTGGCTTCCTTGGTGGCTTCTGCGTAAATCTCCATCGTGGTGCTGATGTCCCGATGTCCCATGATGTCCTGAATAATCTTCAGGTTGGTTTCATTTTCGCACAGCCGGGTGCAGAACGTGTGCCGGAGATTATGGCAGGAGAAAGGCGGCAGCAGCTGCGGTTCCCGCTTTTCCTTTTCGGCCTTTTCCAATTCAGCTTCGTTGTAGGCCACGCTGATGCGCTTGATGGCGCGGTTGACCGTCTGCGGGTTCTGCGGCTGACCGAAGCGGTTCAGGAATACGAAGTCCGAGATTCCGTCGATCTCGTATTCGCACACCAGTTCCAGCTCCTGCTGGTTGGCGCGCTCCTGCTCCAGTGCCTTCCGCACTTCGGGCAAGATCGGAATGGCCCGCTTGCCTGCGGCAGTCTTGGGCGTGGACATGGTGAAGTAGCAGCCGCCCACCTCGTGGTCATGGTACACCAGATTGTGCTGGATGGTGATAAATCCACTCTCGAAGTCGATGTCGCTCCAGCACAGACCAACCGTTTCCGAAATGCGGCATCCGGTGCCCAGCATGAAGGTGAACATCGGGAGCCAGTGCTGGAACTTCGGCGTTTTCTTGATGAAGTTCAGGAACGCCTGCTGCTGGGGCAGGGTCAGAGCGTGGCGTTTGGGCGTTTCGTACTGGTGAGCGGCTTTAATAGCCGTCAGGACACCATCCGTGGGATTCACACGGATGTACTCATCGTCCACCGCCACCGCAAAGACCTGATGGAGAACATTCTGGATGGTTTCTAGCGTGTTCAACGCCATCTTGCCATTGCGGACGATGCCATTGTAGTAACTGCGGATATCCGACTTGCGAATGTCCTTGAGCTTCATCATGCCGATCTCATCCCGGACGAACCGATTGTACATATAAACGTAATTGGCGAAGGTATGCTCTTTCAAGCCCACCTTGTTCTTACGCCACAGTTCAAACAGGTCGTTCAGGGTCAGGTTGCACTCCGGGATACGGATGCCCTCTGCCAAATCATGCTGGATCTTCTCTTCCTTTTCGCGCAGCCCCTCCAAGGTTGCATCATAGATGGTATGGCGTTTCCCGTTTTTCGCAGTCCAACGGTACATATACAGCCCATCACTCTTGCGATAAACCTCGCCATCCTTCAAAACACGGCCTTTATTATCTTTACGTCTTTGCATATAAACTCTCCTTTTCATTCACAGAATGTTGAAAAGGAGCCTTACGCCATGAGTATACCATGACGCAAGACTCCCTGCAACATCAAACGGTCAATTTTCGAACCGCATCAGATCGAGAATGCCTTGTCCAGATATTCGTCCAGCTTACGGCGTTTGATCAGCCGTTTGGTTCCGTTCCAAAGGACGAACTTGCATTCATCGCTATCGGTCATTGACCGCAGTTTATTGACACCGATCCCAGAGTAAGCCGCCGCTTCCTCCAGGGTCAGATTACTCTTTTGCCAAATCGGAACTTCTTTCACTTGCACCTCCACTTCCTTGTAACCGGGTGCCGGGGCAGAAAGTGCCAGCTTTCTGCCCCAAACGTTCCCGATGAGGTTCAGATTTCCGAGTACCCCTCCTGTGTGCGAGGGTGTGCTGTTGGTTTGTTTTGTGCCTGTTCTGCCTGCAAGCGGTTCAGCAGTTGCAGAACGGAATCTCGTGCTTTCTCCTTGACCTGCTCCTTACCTTTCTGCCGGACTTCTGGTCTCAGGAGCTTCTCTTGCAGACGTGCAGCGGTGGTCTGCATGGTCTTGAGGAACTTGTCCAGCACGCCGTCCAAACGGTGAGCGGCGTACTCTCTCGTGGCCTGCGGAGCTTTGCGTTCCGGGGACAACACCCACTTCTTCGTGTCCTCGATCATCCGCATATCTTCCTTGCGAGTTTCGGTGCGCACTGCGTCCGTCACGACCTCCACCGCCTTGTCGTAGGCCACAGCCGAAACTTCATCAATCAGCGTTTCCATGTCGTTGACCTTGAGGGTCAGTTCGTCTAGCTTGCTCTGCTGGGCGGCAAGCTGCGCCTTCTGCTTGGCAAGGATGAAGTCCTGCTTTTCCAAATACTTGCGGTTCCCGTACTCCGCTTCTTCCTCCAGATCCAGCCCATGCCGCTTGGCAATCTCAAGCAGTATCTTCCGGCAGGCGACATCAAAGGTGATCTTGCGGTTGTTCCGGCGGCTGAGGGGCTTATCCGGGTCGGGCAAGTCGAAGCCCAACGCTTCCAATGCCTTTTCCTGCTGGGGAGCGATCTCGCCGTACTTGTTCTTGCAGTCGAACACATGACGCTCATGGATGTGGGGAGTGCTTTCGTCCAGATGCAGCGCCCAGTCCAGTACATGAACGCGTCCTCCAAATTTGGATTTAAACTCCTCGATGAACTCCGTGACGATGTTCAGCAAGTCCTCTGCGGAAGCGTGTTCATCCAACGTTCCGAGCTGATAGATGGTTTCTTCCGGGCAGGTCTTGCGGCTGGACAACAGGTCGGGAATGGAGCGGTTGCGCTCCGTGTGCCGGATCTTGGCGTTGCGCTCGTTTTGGCCTTCGACAAAGGCAGTATAGTGGGTTTCATAGAATTGCCGTTCCACATCCGAGAAGGTCGCTGCCAGATTATCCGGGTCGGGTGGAGCGAGAGCCGAGCGGAAACCGTGGAAGCAGTCCCAGTAGATGTTGCCCTTGGCGCGTTCCGGGTCGATGTGCTCACTGTTGGCAAGGTCGAAACGCCGGTCATTGTGCTTGGGGTTATAGGTGCCGTGGGCTCCGGCTCGTCCGTTGTGTCGTGTCAATTTCAGATAGACATCCCTCCGTTTC
>ERZ869979.173-NODE-173-length-19001-cov-6.816054_pt1 | contig 19001 bp, 15 predicted proteins | sample MGYA00521269_ERZ869979 | MGnify/ENA primary metagenome ERZ869979 (study PRJEB32232, sample SAMN07284974) | human gut metagenome | biome: human-associated habitat; material: feces | host: Homo sapiens | place: Tanzania | collected 2014-04-05 ... | reverse complement strand
GCAATAAGTGTACATAATAAGTTTAGATAATAATGCTCATTCAGTGTTTTTGTTTGATCATGATTATGAAATATAGCAGAAAGATGCTGGACGATAAGATGTCAGAGAGAGCAAAAGAAATCTTTGAAATATAGTACCTGTTGAAACAATCCATCAGTATATAGAGAGTCAGGGTGAGAAAGATAAACCGGGCAGTAAAAATAAGGATCTATCCAAATAAAGAACAGATAACCCAGATAGAGAAGACAATCGGCTGCAGTCGTTTTCTCTATAACCGGATGCTTGCGGATAAGATCCGTTATTATCAGGAAGAAAAAAAGATGCTGAAAAATACGCCGGCCGGATATAAAAAAGAATATCCATGGCTGAAAGAGGTAGATTCTCTTGCGCTGGCGAATGTACAGTTAAATCTGGAAGGGGCTTTCCGGAAATTTTTCCGGGAACCGGGAGTGGGATTTCCGCATTATAAATCAAAAAAACATTCGCGGAAATCCTATACAACGAATATGGTAAATGGGAATATCTGTCTGCAGGACAGGTTCCTGAAACTGCCAAAGATGCAGCCGGTAAAAATAAAACTCCACCGTATGATCCCGGAGGGATGGAAGCTGAAATCAGTGACTGTGAGCAGGGAACCGTCCGGAAAATATTTTGCCAGCCTGCTGTTCGACTGTGAAAACCAAACAGCGGAGAAAAGACAGGCGGAAAAATTCCTGGGGATGGATTTTGCCATGCATGGGATGTGTGTATTTTCTACCGGTGAAAGAGCCGGATATCCCATGTTCTACCGGAATGCAGAGAAAAAACTTGCCCGGGAACAGAGAAAACTTTCCAGATGTGAAAAGGGCAGCCGTAACTATCAGAAACAGAAGAAAAAGGTTGCTTTATATCATGAAAAGATAAAGAACCAGAGGAAGGATTTCCAGCATAAGCTCAGCCACAGCCTTGCAGAAGACTATGACGCGGTATGTGTGGAGGATCTGAACCTGAAGGGGATAGCCGGAGGCCTGCATTTCGGAAAAGGGATACAGGATAACGGATACGGTCAGTTCCTTTCCATGCTTGGATATAAGCTGGAAGAACGTGGAAAATATCTGATAAAAGTAGACAGATATTTTGCATCCAGTAAGATATGCAGCGTATGTGGACATAAGAAGAAAGAGCTGGCATTATCAGAACGGATATACCTGTGCGAATGTGGAAACCGGATGGACCGGGATGTGAATGCGGCGGTCAATATTCTGGAAGAAGGAAAAAGAATATATAAAAAATGTGCATAATAGCACAGAAAAGATCCGTAACCGGATAAAAAAGAACCGCGGGACACGCGGGGATAGCCTGTTTTAGCTTTGCCCTGAAGGGCAATCGAGCAGGAAGCCCCCACTTCAAAATCGTAAGATTTAAGTGGTGGGAGCATGTCACTACGTGATAAGATCGTATTGCAGCTGCAGCTGATAACGCCGGGCAGTGTAGCAATAAATGAAATTATGAAACCTGTGGAGGAATATGATAATGTCAAAAGATGAATATTTGATCACAGATGCGCCTCTTAAAGCGCTGACGGTTTTTGCAATGCCAATGATTTTGGGCAGTTTTTTTCAGCAAATATACAATATGGCTGACTCTATCATCGTCGGCCAATTTGTTGGCTCCTCCGCACTTGCAGCTGTCGGGGCCTGTGCAGCGCTGACCAATGTTTTCATTTGTGTGGCTCTGGGTGCCGGTGTCGGTGCCGGTGTGCTGGTGAGCCGCCATTTCGGTGCCAGGGAGTATGGAAAAATGAAGACCATTGTGTCAACATCTTTGTTTAGCTTTTTAATTCTAAGCATAGTCCTTGGTGTTTTTGGCTTTTGCTTTTCCCACTGGATGATGAGTGTGTTACAAACCCCTGGCGATATACTGAATGATGCAGTGTTATATCTGCGGGTCTATTTCGTGGGATTTCCTTTTCTGTTTATGTATAACATCCTTTCCAATATGTTTACTTCCATAGGTGAATCAAAAATCCCGCTGGGGCTCCTGATATTTTCGTCAATCTTAAATATTTTTATGGATCTCTGGATGGTGGCCGGACTTGGTCTCGGTGTGTTTGGTGCAGCCCTTGCGACTCTTATAGCACAGGGGATTTCTGCGGTGTTTTCGCTTTTGCTTTTCCTTAGCCGGATGCGTCGATATAAAAGTCGCTTTGACTGGTTTGACAGGCAGGAGTTACATTCCATGCTTCAAATTGCCGTACCTTCGGTTCTTCAGCAGTCTACAGTATCCATCGGTATGATGATCGTACAGGCTGTTGTAAATCCCTTCGGTACACAGGCACTTGCGGGGTATGCGGCGACGATGCGGGTAGAGAATGTTTTTTCGTTGATTTTTGTATCTATCGGCAATGCGGTTTCCCCATATGTTTCCCAGAATCTTGGTGCAAAGAAAATTGAACGGATCAAAAAAGGATATCACGCTGCACTGGTGTTAGATGTATGTTTTGCAGTTCTTGCTTTTATAGTCATTGAGACATTGCATACTCAGATTTCCTCGCTATTCCTTGGTAAAGATGGAACTGCTCTGGCTTATCAGGTATCTGAGGGTTATATGAGATGGATTGGTTATTTCTTCATCTTTATGGGAATCAAAATGGCAACAGATGGGGTTCTTCGTGGCCTTGGAATCATGCGCCCGTTCCTTATTGCAAATATGGTAAACCTGGCGATCCGCCTGTCTGTTGCTTTGATCTGTGCACCGCGTTTTGGCATTGTATTTGTCTGGCTTGCTGTACCAGCCGGTTGGTTTGCGAATTTTTTAATATCCTATATGGCTCTCAGAAGATCATGGCCGACTGATAAAGAGGTGCACTTATTGATGAGGCAGCGCTTATAGAAGCATTGGAAAATGGTACGATTGCAGGATCCGGACTTGATGTTCAGGAAACCGAACCACCTGAAGAAAACAGCCCTCTTTATACTATGTCTCAAGTCCTTTTGACGCCACATATGGGCTGGAAAGGACTTGAGACAAGACAGCGGTTGGTTTCTATTCTGGCGGATAATATAAAGAAGTTTATGGAAGGGGAGCCAATTAATGTTGTATCAGATCTGTAGTATCTGGCAGCAAAGTGATGATACAACTTCCGGGTTTGCAGAGTGAAAAATATAATTATGATCAATAAGTCAGTGCTTTGATATCTTCTTCCGGTGTGGTGATAGGTGCAATACCATAATTTTCAACCAGAAAGTTCAGAATATTAGGAGAAAGGAACGCCGGAAGAGAAGGACCAAGACGGATATTTTTGATACCCAGATGCAGGAGGGTTAACAGGATACAGACTGCTTTCTGTTCATACCAGGAGAGTACGAAGGAAAGCGGAAGCTCATTTACAGAACATCCAAATGCATCTGCAAGTGCCACAGCAACCTGGATCGCACCATAAGCATCATTACACTGACCCATATCCATCAGTCGTGGCAGACCACCGATCTCTCCCAGATCGAGATCATTGAAACGGAATTTTCCACATGCCAGGGTGAGAACGATACTGTCAGAAGGTGTCTGCTTTACAAATTCCGTATAATAGTTTCGACCTGGCTTGGCACCATCACAGCCGGCAACCAGGAAGAAATGGCGGATCGCACCTGATTTTATGGCATTTACTACAGTATCTGCATGGGACAGGATGGCTGCATGACCAAAACCGGTTGTCACTTTTTTTCCACCATTGATACCGGAGAACATCTGATCTTCTTTGTAACCGCCCAGCTCCAGCGCTTTTTCAATAAGCGGTGTGAAATCTTTCTTCTCGTCAATATGGACAGCGCCTGGGAAGGCAACCACTTCGGTTGTAAATACTCTGTCAGCGTAGCTGCTTTTTGGAGGCATCAGACAGTTGGTAGTGTAGAGGATCGGGGCCGGAAGATGGTCAAACTCTTTCTGCTGATTCTGCCATGCAGTTCCGAAATTGCCTTTCAGGTGAGAGTATTTCTTTAAGAATGGATAGGCATGGGCAGGGAGCATTTCACCATGTGTATAGATATTGATTCCTTTTCCCTCAGTCTGTTCAAGCAAAAGCTGCAGATCTTTCAGATCATGTCCGGTCACGACAATAAAAGGCCCTTTTTCTACCGTAAGTGTGACATCAGTTGGCTCTGGTGTTCCATAGGTTTCTGTATTTGCCTTATCAAGAAGAGCCATGCACTTCAGATTGATCTCTCCTGTTTTGAGTACTGTGGAAAGAAGTGCTTCTGTACTTTCTTCATAACCGATCTTAGATAATGCCTCGCAGAAGAACTGATTCACTTCGGTATCTTCATAATTCAGAACATTTGCATGATAGGCATAGGCAGCCATTCCGCGGATACCAAAGAGAATAAGAGACTTCAAGGAGCGGATATCTTCATTGGCATTCCACAGCTGCTGAAGATCATATTCCTCTGTTCTGCAGTCAGGAACCAGTCTTTCTTTTTCAGCTCTGACTTTTTGTATCATATTTTCGATTGCAGCATTGTCAAAACTTACATTTGTAACTGTAGTAAACAGTCCTTCGATTATGATCTGTCCGGTTCTTTTTGAAATAGTTTCCGTGCTGTCGGCAGCTTTAGCCAGACTGATCAATGCACCTGTCAGCTCGTCCTGTAATTTCGCTGTATCTGCTTTTTTTCCGCAGACACCGGCATTTCCTGTACAGCCGGTACATCCGACTGTCTGTTCACACTGAAAACAAAACATTTTCTTATCCATTATTGTATTCTCCTTTTATTCTGTGATTTTTCCGAATGATCTTTCTTATTATTTTATCCTCGGTCAGTAGTATTTATCCTTGGTTTCTGTTAGGAGTATAGTATAATAATTACAACGTGTATGTTTGATTTCCAACAGGAGGATTAATTTTGAAAAAATATTTACCCATTCTAAGAACCAGTCCTTTCTTTAAAGGTCTTACTGATAATGAGATATTATCCATACTGCACTGTGTAAATGCAGCAACGATCTCCAGAAAACGGGATTCTTATATTTTCAGAGCCGGAGATTCTACCGAAGTAATGGGACTTGTGGTGGCAGGCTGTGTTCTTGTTATTCAGGAAGACCTGTGGGGACATCGGAATATTCTGTCAAAATGTCATGCAGGAGATTTTTTCGGTGAACCATATGCAGCAAGTCTGGGAGCTGTTCTGAATGTCAGTGTGGTAGCAGATGAGGATTGTGAGATTATTTTCTTAAATGTTCAAAGGCTTCTGGTTTCCTGCCCAACAGTATGTGAGCATCATCAGAAGCTGATCCGTAACATGGTCGGTGTCCTGGCAAATAAGATCCTGATCCTCAATGATAAGATCACACATGTAGGCAAACGAACGACCAGGGATAAGCTGTTGTCCTATCTGTCATCGGTATCTATCAGACGGGCATCGTTATCCTTTGACATTCCTTTTGACCGGCAGCAGCTGGCAGATTATCTTTGCATTGACCGTGCGGCAATGTCTGCGGAGATATCAAAGCTGCAAAAAGAAGGCCTTATAAAAACAAAAAGAAACCATTTTGAGCTGATTGTTTGTAATGATACGGATTCAGGAATAAAAATGTGATATACATCACGGAAAACGATAAACTTTTTCATTATAATACAAAAGGAAAGCGAGACTGCTTAAAATGATTCTATTGTTATAAGCTTTCACACGATGGTATTATGGTATGTATAAAGAATCTATGAAATCAGTTATTGAAAAACAGGAGGAAAAATATGCTCATCAGAAAAGCAGAAGAAAAAGATATTCCCAGGATCCTGGAATTGTTAGGACAGGTGCTGCAGATCCATGCAGATATAAGGCCTGATATTTTTATTCCGGGCACAACAAAATATACGACAGACGAATTGGCAGAGCTTCTGAAAAACGAAGAAAAGCCGATATATGTTGCAGCGGATGAGACTGATGTTTGTGTGGGGTATGCATTTTGTCAATTAAAGGAGCAGCCTTTTTCAAACAATATGGTTCCGTTTAAGTCTCTTTTTATAGATGATCTGTGTGTCGATCAGGAGGCACGAGGCCAGCATATTGGGGAAAGTCTGTTTGAATATGTAAAAAACGAAGCAAAGCGGCTGGGATGCTATGAAGTGACATTGAATGTATGGGCAGGAAATACTTCAGCAGAAAAATTTTATGAGAAAATGGGAATGCGGACAAAAGAAAGACAGATGGAATACATATTATAAGATATTGAATTGTTCAGGAAAAAAACAGCCGGCTAAGACACAGACTGAGATGTCTGTACCTTAGCCGGAAAATTTATCACTGTAATGAACATGCATGGCATCCCAGTCCATAAACAATACATAAAATACTCTTCCGTATTGCTGGCTTTCCACGATCCTTCCGTGATCAAGCACAGAAAGGTAGGTGCCGTCTGCTTTTCGAAGATGAAAGTGGATATAGTCATTGTTATTGCCGGCATCGATCTGTTTCCAGATGCTTGTTTCTATCTGGTGCTGTTCATCCTCACGGATCAGGTTGTGGAAGCTTTTGTTTGTGAGGCTGAAGAATTTGTCTATAGTTTTATATCCGGTCATTTGAAGGAACTCGTGGTTTGCATACAGGAGTTCATCATCATCTTTGTCCGCTCTGTATATGATAAATGCACCCGGAAGGTGTTCAGAGATATCCCTGAATGCGAATCCGAGCTGTTTGCGGACTCCTGATCGGAGACCCTCCCTGTAAGCCATACATCCGTTTTTTCCGTGAAGCTTTATTTCATAAAGTGCTGCATCTGCACAGCGCATGAGTTGTGAGCGTGTGGATGCAAAGGTTGGATATTCTGCATATCCGAGAGAAATATAAAACGGATATTCTTTTCCCTTACATGAAAATGTCTTTGGAAGCTTGGTGAATTGCCGCAGCAGTTCTTCCGCTTCTTCATAGGTATGATCCGGCAGAAGAATGCAGAACTCATCACCACCGTTTCTTCCCAGTAATGTATTTTTTGGGAAAAAAGCCTTCATGCTATCTGTGAGACTCTTTAATGCCCTGTCCCCATAGATATGTCCGTAAATATCATTGATAAACTTAAAGTCATCAATATCAAGGAGTGCGGCCACAAAATGATTTTTTGGATTTTTGGTGATCATCCTTTCGGCTAATTCATCAAATCCATAGCGGTTGTAAATATCGGTGAGAGAATCTGTGTGTGCCAGTATCTGAAATTTATTTTTATTTTCTTTTGATACTAACCATACCCGGGTAAGACCTGACAGAAGTAAAACGATAGCAGTAAACATTCCGCTGACTATTGCTATTAATTTAAGGTCCTTCCATCCGTTTTCAGGAGCTACTTCTAATATCCAGTTCTCTTCACCTATCGTAAAATCATAAGAAACAGTATGAGTTAATTGGTCGTCTGACTGATAAACAACTTTATAAGTATCCGTCCAGGGAGCGTCAGTTTTTGAAAGCCTGTATTCATATCCGAAATCCGAAAGAGCATTGATCGCATCTGAAAAAATGTCAGGAACACGCAGGATAACAATGGTAAATCCCCAGAAATATTCCTGGTTGTTTTTATCTTTCAGGTAGACCGGATTGCGGACGGCAATTCCACAGCCGCCCTGTTTTAAATCGAAAGGACCTTGTGTAACGATCACGTGGTTGTCTCTTGCGTAACGGGAAATCCTGCCACGTTCTTTATCCTGGAGCAGATCGATCTTACCCGCTTCCATTCCCTCTGAAGGATAAATATCTGTCACAATACCATCCGGAGCAAGCTGTATGCTTTCAATAAAGTCAGACATAATATTTTCCGCAATTGTGTCAAACTGACTGATCTTTCCATTTTCACTGATCAGGACCTGCTTTAGCGCATCTGTGATCGCAATTCCATTTGTAATCTCATTTTTTATACGTTCGCCGTAGGTTGTTGCATTTAATTGTGCTTTTATGTGTTGTTGTTCAGTTTCATGTGAGTCTGTTTTGTATACAATTAAACCAACAAGGCATATGCCCAGTAAAAAAACGATAAGAGGTACAATTGTTTTTTTCTTCACCTGGTTCACCTCGTTTTATTAGTTTCACAATAAAGTATTATATCATAGAAGTTTGAAAATAGAATGATTTTTTGCGTTAAAGTGATATTGTTTTTTTTATGTACAATGTGAATATGATCAGAGCGTGAAATATAGTCTACAATTGAGGAACATATTGGAGAGAATACTGAAAAAGCCTCGCGGTTTTGTAAGGTATATGATATACTGTCCTTTATAAGTAAATATCTTGTCGAAATTTACGGAGGATCTGACCGATGCTGAATAAAAAAGATTTTTTGAAATATGCATCAAAATTAGCATTTCCGATCATGATCCAAAATCTGATCGGAACATTGGTAAATGTTGCGGATACTGTAATGCTGGGATATGTAAGCCAGACTGCCATGTCAGCTTCATCCCTTGCCAACCAATATACATTTATTCTTTTCTGCTTGTATTATGGTATGGCCACAGGTACTTCGGTTTTATGTGCCCAGTACTGGGGAAAGGGTGATAAAAAGACAGTAGAAAAGATTCTCGGCCTGGCGGAGCGGATCTCACTGATCGTTTCGCTTGTATTTTTCATTATCTCTTTTTCCATGCCGACTACGATCATGAAGATTTTTACAAACAGTCCGGATACGATTGCTGCCGGTAGTGAGTACTTGAAGGTGATCTCATTTTCCTTTATGTTCATGGGTTTCTCTCAGGTTTTCATGAGTGCCCTTCGAAGTGTCGGAAAAATAATGCTGCCTTCTGTTACATACATTGTATCGCTTTGTGTCAATGTGTTTTGTAATGCCACCTTTATCTTTGGCCTGTTTGGACTTCCAAAGCTTGGTGTTACCGGTGTTGCCCTTGGTACCGTTATTGCCAGGATCGCAGAGGTATTGATCTGTCTCATCTACTCATTAAACAGCTCCGATGTCAGATTCCGGATAAAATATTTCTGTGCGAAATCCGGTATTCTGTTCAGGGACTTTATGAAAATTGCTTCTCCGGCCGTGATAAATGATGTTGTCTGGAGCTTTGCCAGTTCAGCATTCGCAGCGATCCTTGGCCATATCGGTGATGATATGGTTGCCGCAAATGCCGTTGCTGTTATGGTGGTAAATATTGGAGCCATCGCCTGTCGCGGTTTTGCCAATGCTACTACCATCATTATCAGCCAGGAGCTTGGTAAGGATCACAAGGATACAGCCAAAGAATATGGGAAACGTATGCTGAGAATAACAATTATCGTAAGTCTCATCGGATGTGCCATTATTCTGGCAGTCCGCCCTATGATACTGGACTTCTACCGGGATAAACTGACAGAGACGGCCATTTATTATCTTGGTATTTTTATAATCATGACAACCTGGCGTCTTGTGGGAGAGGGGATCAATACCTGTCTTATATGCGGCTGCTTCAGAGGTGGTGGTGATTCCAGGTTCGGAATGATCGTGGATTCCATATTTATGTGGCTTGTTGCAGTTCCTCTTACCTTTCTTGCCGCATATGTTTTAAAACTGCCGCCTGTCTGGGTATACTTTATAATGACCTTGGATGAATTCGAAAAAATGCCTGTGGTGTTCATCCACTATTTCAGAAATAAATGGCTTACGAACATTACCAGAGATTTTGACTGATCATGCAGCTGTAATAGAATAATACTCTAACGAAAAAGAGGCCGTTAAATACGGCCTCTTTACTTGAAATGTGTGTATTATCAAAGGAGTATTATCAAAGGATGAATGAAAACGACAGGATCAACGCTGTACACGTCCTGCGCCATCGCTCTCGATCATGGACAGGACTTCGGATTCGGTGATGTAGTTTAAATCACCGGGGATTGTGTGTTTGATCGCAGCAGCGGCAAGTCCGAATTCAAGTGCCTTTCTGCTTCCCATATCAGCGAGAATGCCATGAAGGAAGCCGGAGGCAAAGGAATCTCCACCGCCAACGCGGTCAACGATATGAAGCATATAGTCACGACCCTTGTAGTAGTCGTCTGATGTGCAGACAGCACCGGACCAGCCATTGTCGGAAGCGCTGATGCTGTTGCGGAGGGTTGTGATCAGGTGAGTGAAATGGTAATGGTTTAATACATTACGCATATGCTTTTCATCCACACAGATATTGTATTCGCCATCGATGAAATCAATACCAGCTTCAGTATAGCCGAGGCATTTTGCTGCATCCCGGGCGTTTCCGAAGCAGATATCGACATATTCCATCATCTCAGAGAGCATTTTCTGCTTTCCCTCTATGTCAGATGTCCATAATTTAGAACGATAATTCAGGTCAAAGGAAACAGTTACATGATGTTCCTTTGCCTTTTTTAATGCCGCAAGGGTGAGCTCCTTTGCTTCTTCGCTTAATACCGGAGTGATGCCGGATACATGGAAAAGATCAGCATCCTTAAAGATTTCGTCAAGATCAAATTCATAAGGAGCTGCTTTGGTAATGGAAGAATCTGCACGGTCGTAAACAACACTGGAAGGACGAACGGAGGAACCATTTTCAAGAAAATAAATTCCAAGACGTTTGCCGCCTCGTGCAATGTGGCTGCAATCAACATTTAAGCTTCTGAGTGTGCTGATCGCAGCATCTCCAATGGCGTTTTCCGGTATTTTGGAAAGAAAAACGGAATGATGACCGAATTCTGCCAGAGATACAGCAACGTTAGCTTCTGCACCTCCATAGTTGATCTCAAAATCCCGTGCCTGTAAGAAACGCTGATTTCCGGGAGGAGAGAGTCTCAGCATGATCTCACCTAAAGTTACGACTTTAGCCATTTTTATACCTCCCTGACAGAATGGACAAGCTCAACAGCTTCTTTTGTAAGTTCTGTGATCTTATCAAAAGCTCCTGAAGTGATAAGGCTGCCCTTGACCATCCAGCTTCCGCCGCAGGCAAAGATTTTTTCGTAGCGGAGATAATCGCAGAGAGTTGCGGCACTGATGCCGCCTGTAGGCATAAACTGCATCATGTTATACGGAGCAGCCAGAGCTTTGATCATCGGAAGTCCGCCTGAAGGTTCAGCCGGGAAAAACTTCACAAGACGAAGTCCGAGGGCATAAGCCTGTGCAAGCTCGCTTGGAGTTACAACTCCGGGAGTTACAGGGATATCCTTTTCGATGCAGTATCTGACAATTTCAGGATCAAGTCCCGGAGTAACGATAAAACGTGCTCCGGCAGCTACTGCACGGTCAACCTGTTTCGTTGTAAGAACAGTACCTGCTCCGACGACCATCTCAGGGTACTGAGAGGTCATAATGCGAATGGATTCTTCTGCAGCATCTGTACGGAAGGTTACCTCGGCGCAGGCAAGACCACCATCGCAGAGTGCCTTTGCAAGAGGGGCAGCATCTTTGGCATCATCTAACACAACAACAGGAACGACACCGAATTTACCAAGTTTTTCTAATGTTGTATTCATAATATAATCTCCCTTAAGCCAGTGTTTTCATTACTTCATATGTGCCGTTCTCGCGGATCTGAGTCAGATAATTGCATACAGCTGCTTCAAATCCGGAAATCTGAGTCAGATCTTCGCCCCAGAAGGAGGTGTTGGTGCATACTGCATGAACGAGATCAGCTGTGGAGTCATCCTTATGTGCAAGGTAGAATTCGAGAACTTCCTTATCATCCTTTACAGTATATTCATTGTCAGCTCTTTTTGCTGTAAGACCGTTTTCAGTCAGGGCATATCCGTTGTAGAATGCGATGTAGAATGCAAAGGAAGCTGTGATGCATGCAGGAAGCTCGCCCTTACGCTCTACATATTTTTTGAGTGAAGGCATAACTCGTGCTTTCCATTTGGAGGTTGAATTCAGAGAAATGGAAAGAAGAGCATGGTCGATAAATGGGTTTTTGAAACGCTCTGTAACAGCTGCGGCAAAGTCTTCCAGCTCTGCTTTTGGAAGATCCAGAGTAGGAATGATCTCATCGTAAATAGTTTTGTTCATAAATCCACAGATCACATCGTCATTCATACAGTCTCTTACAATATCCTGTCCTGCAAGATATGCACCCAGTACAAAGGAAGTATGAGCACCGTTTAAGATACGTACTTTTCTCTGTTTGTATGGTTTGTGGTTGTCAGTGATCAGGATCGGAAGGTTCGCTTTGTCAACCGGGAATTCATCCTTAATTGACTGAGGTCCTTCAATTACCCAGAATCCGAAGATCTCACCGGTGTCGATCAGGTTGTCTTCATAACCCAGCTCTTCGCAGATCGCAGCAGCCTCATTTCTCGGATATCCTGTTACGATTCGGTCTACAAGTGTAGAACAGAAGATGTTTTCAGCTTTGATCCAGCTGATAAAGTCCTCACCGAGGTTCCACTGCTCTGCATATTTTAATACACATTTCTCAAGCTCTTTTCCATTGTCATCGATCAGCTCACAGGAAAGAATGATAAATCCTTTGCCGGCTTCCTGACCGAATTTCTGGAAACGACGATACATAAACTGGGTAAGCTTTCCGGGATAGCTGTTTGCCGGAACATCGGTAAACTGACAGGAAGGATCATAGGTAATGCCGGCTTCCGTTGTATTACATGCGATAAAACGAAGATCCGGGTTATCTGCACAGGCAAGAACATCTTCAAACTCTTTATATGGATTAAGGCAACGGCTTACGCAGGAGATAACACGTTTTTTGTTTACTTTTTTGCCATCCTGGAATCCACGGAGAAATAAAGTATAAAGTCCCTCCTGGTCATTGATCATGTCAGCAAGACCTGGTGCGATCGGCTGGCACAGAACAACCTTGGAGTTAAATCCGGCTTTTTCGTTTAACTCATCAATAAAATAATCTACAAAGGCACGGAGGAAGTTTCCTTCACCAAACTGAAGTACACGTTCCGGTGCTGATTCAAGAAGATATCCGTCATAGCCCTGTTCTTTTAAAGTTGCATAAGATAATTTTTTCATTTCTGCATTTTCCTTTCATATAATAAATAATTCGATTTATAAAGTAACTCCCTGTTTGAAAATAGCCATATCATGGAAACCAGCTTCCTCGGATTTGGATTTCTTTCCGGAAGCAATTTCAAGAACAAAATCCAGAAGCTCTTCTGAAAGCTCATCAAGAGGAGTATCATTTACCATGACTCCACAGTTGAAATCGATCCAGTTCTGCTTTTTCTGAGCAAGCTGGTTATTTGTGGAAATCTTAACTGTAGGTACAGGACTTGCAAAAGGTGTTCCTCGTCCGGTGGTGAAAAGTACAATATGTGCACCGGATGCAGCAAGAGCAGTAGAGGCAACAAGATCATTGCCAGGTGCGCTCAGCAGATTTAAGCCTTTTTTCTTTACAGGCTCTCCGTAGGAAAGAACTCCCATAACAGGTGCGCTTCCGGATTTCTGAGTACATCCGAGAGATTTATCTTCAAGACTGGAGATGCCACCCTTTTTGTTTCCGGGAGAAGGGTTTTCATAAATGGTCTGATTATGACTTTTAAAATAGTTTTTGAAATCGTTGATAAGAGCAACTGTCTGATCAAACAGATCCTCTGTCTCACAGCGGTTCATAAGAGATTCTTCAGCGCCGAACATTTCAGGAACCTCTGTAAGAATCGTAGATCCGCCCATTGAGATCAGCTTGTCAGAGAATGCACCAACAGTAGGGTTTGCCGTAATTCCGGATAAACCGTCGGAGCCACCGCATTTCATACCGATCACCAGTTCAGATGCACTGATCGGCTCACGCTTAAATGAGGATGCGTAGGAGATCAGCTCCTTAACGATCTCAATACCATCACTGATCTCATCTTCGCACTCCTGGGCAACAAGAAAACGTACACGTTGGGGATCATATTCCCCGATAAATTTCTTTAATTCATCGATGTTGCTGTTTTCGCAGCCGAGTCCAAGAACCAGAACACCGCCGGCATTCGGATGATTAACCAGATCGGCAAGGATCTGGCGTGTGTTATTCTGATCGTCACCCATCTGGGAACATCCGTAAGGATGTGGGAAAGCACAGACACCATCGATCTGGTCTGTAATATATTTCTGTGAGGCTCGTTCGATAGCAGTTGCGATATTGTTAACGCATCCTACTGTAGGAATGATCCAAACTTCATTACGTACACCAACACGGCCGTCTTTTCTGCGATATCCCTGGAAGAACTTTGGCTCTCGATGTGGAAGCTCTGAAACATTCTTACTATATGTATAGGTAAGAAGATCTCCGAGCCCGGTTTTTAAATTATGAGTGTGGATCCATGAACCAACAGGAATATCTGCGGTTGCCCGTCCGATCGGATTTCCATATTTGATAATGGAATCACCTGGTTTTAAATTTTTTAATGAGAACTTGTGTCCCTGCATGATGTCTTCTGTAAGAGTAAGTGTGGTGTCATCAAGTTCGATCACGGTGCCTTTAGTCAGAGGCTGAAGAGCAACTGCTACATTATCTAAAGGATTGATTTTAATAAAAGATTTCAAGAAATCAACGAACCTCCTTCGTGTGAAATGGTTGTGTAAGAGCTTACACACAAGTTACATCAGGAAAATAAAAACGTCAATAGGTAAGATGAAAAAAATCAATAATTGTGAAATTGCACAAAATAATGTGTGAAATTTTGTCTATAAAGCAAATTAGATATAACTTGAAATTGTTAAAAGGTTGTCATATACTGAATATAACGTGTAAGGGCTTACACAAAATGTAAACAGTTCGGCAGAAACCGAAAGGAGAATAAGAAAATGATCAAGTGGAAACGAATTGTCAGCACAGTGCTTTGTGTAAGCATGATCAGTGTACTGGCAGCAGGGTGTGGAAGCAGTGATGGTTCGACAACTAAGAAGAGAATCATTAGAGTAGCTCTTTCACAGTCTGAGGAGCATCCGGAATACAAAGGTCTTGTAAAATTCAAAGATTACATAGAATCTGAATTGGGAGATAAATACGAAGTGCAGCTGTTCCCTAATGAGCTCCTCGGAGGTCAGACGAAGGCGATCGAGCTTACACAGACAGGTGCCATTGATTTTACAGTAGCAGGTACTCCTAACCTGGAGATCTTTGCAGATGTATATGAAGTATTCAGTATGCCATATCTGTTCACATCAGAAGAAGCTTATTTTGCAGCGATGAACGATACAGATTATATGGATAATGTCTATGCATCAACAGAGGACACAGGACTTCAGGTTGTAACATGGTACAACGTAGGAACAAGAAACTTCTATGCAAAGAAACCGATCAATACCCCTGATGATCTGAAAGGAATGAAGATCCGTGTGCAGCAGAGTCCGGCAAGTATCAAGATGGCGAATGCCTTCGGAGCCGCAGCATCACCTATGAGCTTTGGTGAGGTATATACAGCTATTCAGCAGGGTGTTATTGACGGAGCAGAAAATAACGAGCTTGCACTTACTGATAACAAGCACGGCGAGGTTGCAAAATACTTTACTTATTCCAAGCATCAGATGATTCCGGATGTATTGATCGCAAACTACAAATTCTTAAATGGATTAAGTGATGAAGAAAGAACTGTATTTGAAAAAGCGGCACAGCTTTCCACTGATACAGAGCTCAAAGAATGGGAAAAGGATGTAGAAACTGCAAAGAAGACTGCGGAAGAGGACATGGGCGTAACATTTATCGAACCTGATCTGAATGCATTTAAGGATAAGGTCAAGGATGTTCAGCAGGAAATGCTTGACGCCAATCCGAATATCCGTGATCTGTATGCGCATATACAGGAATATAACAAAAAATATGCAGGGGAGGAGAAATGATGGAAACATTACATAAGATAAGAAAAGGTATGAATACAGTTGTTTCAACTATCTGCATTATTTTATTTGCGGTAATGGTTATTGTCGGAACCTATCAGATCATAACAAGATTTGTTTTTAACAGCCCAAGTACTGTATCAGAGGAGCTTCTTACCTATACATTTGCATGGATGGCTATTTTTTCCAGTGCCTATGTATTCGGAAAACGTGATCATATGAGAATGACATTTGTTGCAGATAAGCTTCCGAAGGAGCAGAGAAAAATCCTGGAGATCGTGATCGAGCTTCTGATAATCGCATTTGCAGTTATCGTACTGATCTATGGCGGATTTACGATCATGGGACTTACCATGACACAGAAAACAGCATCTCTTGGCGTAATGATGGGTGTTATTTATGCAGTTGTACCGATCAGCGGAATTTTGATCGCAATTTATGGTGTACTGAACGTGATAGATCTGTGCGCAGGATATGAGAACACGGAGGAGGATAAATAAATGAACATAGCGTTAGTTTCAGGACTTATCATCTTAGTCCTTTTGATAGTTATGCTGATCGCCGGCGTGCCGATAGCGATCGCGCTTGGAGTATCATCCGTATGTGCGATCCTGCCGGTTATGAACCTTGATGTTGCTGTACTTACCGGATGTCAGAGGATCTTCTCAGGTATTTCTGTATTCAGCCTGCTTGCAATTCCTTTCTTTATCCTGGCAGGTAACATTATGAATAAGGGTGGAATTGCTGTAAGACTTATCAACCTTGCAAAACTGATCACCGGACGTGCGCCGGGAGCTCTTGCTCAGACGAATATCCTGGCAAACATGCTGTTCGGATCCATTTCCGGTTCCGGAACTGCAGCAGCTTCTGCAATGGGTTCCATTATCGGACCGATTGAAAAAGAAGAAGGATATGATCCGAACTTCTCAGCAGCAGTTAATATTGCAACTGCACCAACGGGACTTCTGATCCCGCCAAGTAACGTAATGATCACCTATTCACTGGTGAGTGGCGGAACATCTGTAGCAGCACTGTTTATGGCTGGTTATATTCCGGGAGCATTGTGGGGACTTGCCTGCATGCTGGTGGTATATGTGATCGCCAAGAAAAAAGGCTATCGTGCAAAAGCTCTGTTTACAGCAAAGGAAGCCGGAAAGATCGTGCTTCAGGCATTACCGTGTCTCCTTCTTATTGTGATCGTTATCGGAGGAATTATCTTTGGTGTGTTTACAGCTACAGAGGGGTCTGTGGTAGCCGTTGTATATAGCCTGTTTCTGTCACTTTTTGTATATCGTTCCATTACGATCAAAGAGATCCCGCAGATTTTAAAGGAAAGTGCAGAAATGACAGGAATCATTATTTTCCTGATCGGTGTATCAAGCATTATGTCATGGGTAATGGCATTTACCAATATTCCGACACTTGTATCCAGTGCGCTTCTGTCAGTCAGCAGCAACAAAATCGTTATTTTACTTCTGATCAATGTTATTCTGCTGATCGTAGGAACCTTTATGGATATGACACCTGCCTGCCTGATCTTTACACCAATCTTCCTTCCGGTTTGTACATCACTTGGAATGAATACGATCCACTTTGGTATCATGATGATCTTTAACCTGTGTATCGGAACGATCACACCACCGGTAGGAACAACACTGTTTGTTGGTGTTAAGGTAGGAAAGGTTCAGATCGAGACTGTATTTAAACAGCTTCTTGTATATTTTGCAGCAATTTTTGTTGTGCTTATGTTTGTTACTTATATCCCGGCACTCAGCTTGTGGCTGCCGAAGATGATGGGCTACATTTAATAGAGACGAGGAGATTTTTATTATGAAAGCATTTATGGACAAAGACTTTTTACTTTCCACTGAAACTTCAAAGAAATTATTTCATGAATATGCAGAAACAATGCCGATCGTGGATTATCACTGCCACATCAATCCTCAGGAGATTGCAGAGGATCATAAATTTGAAAATATCACACAGGTATGGCTTGGTGGTGATCATTACAAATGGCGTCAGATGAGATCAAATGGTGTAGATGAGTACTACATCACAGGCGGTGCCAGTGACCGTGAAAAATTCCAGAAATGGGCAGAAACTTTGGGCAAAGCAATCGGAAACCCGCTCTATCACTGGAGTCATCTGGAATTACAGAGATATTTTGGATACACAGGTTATCTTAACGGAGATACAGCAGAAGAAGTATGGAATCTCTGCAACAAAAAACTTCAGGAAGATGATATGTCCGTAAGAAATATCATCCGTAAGTCCAATGTAAAATTAATCTGTACCACAGATGATCCGGTAGATGATCTGAAATGGCATAAAGTTCTTGCAGAGGATGACAGCTTTGAGGTAAAAGTACTTCCTGCATGGCGTCCTGACAAGGCAATGAATCTGGAAAAACCAGACTATCCGGAATATATGAAAAAGCTTTCTGATGTAAGTGGAGTTAAAATTGCAGAATTTGCAGATCTGAAAGAAGCTCTTCTTAACAGAATGGAATTCTTCGCTCAGATGGGATGCAGCGTATCTGACCATGCACTGGAATATGTTATGTATGCACCGGCAGCAGAAGAAAAAGTAAATGAAATCTTTAAAAAGAGACTGAATGGTGAAAGCATCTCAAGAGAAGAGGAAATGATCTTCAAGACAGCGTTTATGCAGTTTGTTGGAAAAGCATATCATAAAAAGAACTGGGTAATGCAGATCCATTATGGATGCAAGAGAGATAACAATGCATTTATGTATGAGCAGCTCGGACCGGACACAGGATATGACTGCATCAACAACTATGCACCAAGTGCACAGACAGCAGATTTCCTGAATTCTCTGATCGCATCAAATGAACTTCCAAAGACAATTCTGTATTCCCTGAATCCGAATGACAATGAAGCAATCGGAACAATCCTTGGCTGCTTCCAGGGAACAGAAGCTGCCGGAAAGATCCAGCAGGGAAGTGCATGGTGGTTCAATGATCATAAAACAGGTATGATCGCACAGATGACATCTCTTGCAAATCTTGGACTGCTTGCTAATTTTGTCGGAATGCTGACAGACTCAAGAAGCTTTTTGTCCTATACCAGACATGAGTATTTCCGCAGAATCCTCTGTGAACTCATCGGAGGATGGGTTGAAAACGGAGAATATCCGGCTGATTACAAGACTTTAAAAGAAATCGTGTGCGGAATTGCGTACAATAACGCTGTAAGCTATTTTGGATTTGACCTGTAAAATTTTAGATGTTAAAATAAATATCAAAGCTTGAAGAA